>Ga0307488_10000018_pt1 | contig 125316 bp, 115 predicted proteins | sample SB02metaG_FD_202248 | JGI IMG/M metagenome (GOLD analysis project Ga0307488, IMG submission 202248) | Sea-ice brine microbial communities from Beaufort Sea near Barrow, Alaska, United States - SB 0.2 | ecosystem: Environmental > Aquatic > Marine > Coastal | place: USA: Alaska | collected...
GGTCAGCTTGAAAAGACTGACCAATTAAGAACAGTACGTCGCAGCATCGCACGTGTTAAAACTATTTTAACTCAAAAGGCTGACGCGTAATGACTGAACAGAAGATTCGTACAGTACAAGGCCGTGTGACTAGTAACAAGATGGATAAAACCATTACTGTTATGGTTGAGAGAACTGTTAAGCACCCAATTTACGGGAAGTTTATCAAGCGCTCAACTAAGCTACACGCACACGACGAAGCTAATGTGTGTAATGAAGGCGATATAGTAAATATTACTGAATGTCGTCCTCTTTCTAAGTCTAAGACTTGGATGTTAGTTGAAGTTGTGACCAAAGCTTAATTAAAAGCAAATTGAAATAGGCGCTACCTCTTGAGGTCAGCGCCTTTTTTTTCCTTAAATAGACGTTTGACCTTAAAAATCTTACGCTACTGTCTATAATAGCGGAAATAGCGGAAATAGCGGAGTAAATTGAAAAGTTAAAAACGATGCAAAATGTGCAAAACGATCTTTAAGCTTTTTACTGACAGCGCAGTCACGACTTTCATTCCTACCTCTCTCTTCACCGAATATGATCACGATATTTTTGCAACGTTAATAGTTATATTTGTGGATAACCAACGCTTGTCGCGTTAACCTAATTTAATAGCAATTTTAGGCATCTGAAGGAATCGCGTGAATACTCGACAAACCATTTACCCAAGAGCAACTTATTTCAGCCTTAATTCGTAATTTATGAATATACCTTACACATATCATTGGTACCATTTTGTATGGCGTTGGTGTTACAACCTTGTGCTTATTTTACTGTTACCGCTGGGAATACTAAAACTTCTATTAAAATCAGATAAAACTAAGGGGCAGAGAAACCGCAATCGTGAACGTTTTGGTTTGATAGGCAAACCAAAACAGCACGGAATTTTAGTGCATTGCGTATCAGTAGGTGAGGTAAATGCGGCGAAGAACATAGTGCTCCGTTTGCAGCAACTTCATCCTGAACTGGCCATTACAATATCAACTACATCATCAACAGGCGCTAAACAAGCACGAGCGGTTTTTTTGGATAGCGTTCAACATGTCTACCTACCTATTGATATTCCCGTTTGTATGTGGCTCTTCTTTCACAAGCTTCGCCCGAAATTGGTATTAGTTACCGAAGTTGAAATTTGGCCAAACATGCTTCATCAGTGCTTTAGACGGGCTATTCCTGCGGTCTTGATTAACGGTAGAATGACCAATGAGTCGGTTAAAAACTATCAGTATTTAGCATTCCTATTTAGGCCTAGTTTGCGTAAGTTTTCCCGTATTTGTACGCAAGGTCAGCAGGACTTTGATAACTTTCTCAGGCTAGGCGTCTATAAACCAAACTTGATGCTAACTAACAATATGAAGTTTGACCTCGAATTGGACGCCCAAGATGCCACCAAGGCAGCAGCATTAAAGCAGCAACTCGGCCTTAACGAGCAGGCTGTTTTTGTTGCAGGTAGCACACATGATCAAGAGGAAAGCATTTGTTTGGATGCGTTTAAGAAATTACGAAAGACCCACCGTAACGTGGTCCTTATCATTGTGCCACGCCACCCTCATCGTTTTGAAAAGGTCGCGCAACTTTGCCATGCGACGGGTTACTCAGTGGTTAAGCTGAGTGAATTAAACGACCAACCACTGCGAACTGTACCAGATATTCTAGTTGTTGATGCAATGGGAATGCTAAAGGCATGTTATCAATTAGCTTCCTGTGCTTTTGTAGGCGGTAGTTTTGTGAACAAAGGCGGACATAACGCACTTGAGCCTGCTTTATATGCGGTGCCAACGATAATGGGCCCTAGTATTTTCAATAACCCGGTTATTTGCAATGCGTTAGCAAGTGCCGGCGGATTAAAGATATTATCTGCACCGGAACAAATCGCAGATACGGCACTGGAATGGTTAAATAACATGGATATCGCGCAACGCGCAGGTATAGTAAATAAACGCGTAATAGAACAAAATCGGGGGGCTATTGAGCAAACATTAGAAGTAATCGGTGAGGTTTTTAAATAAAAAAAGGAGCATATACTATGCTCCTTCAGATAGTTAAACATTATGTAATGTTAATTAGTCACTAGAGGTCACTGGGAAGCCTCTATCACGCATTAGCGCTTCTACTTTTGCATCTCTACCTCTGAACTTAAGATAAGCTTCCTCTGGGTCCATTGCATTGCGCACAGAGAACAAGTACTTCACTAGTCTCTCACCCACTTCCTTATCATAAAAACCACCAGGTGCTTCAGCAAATGCCTCGGCTGCATCGGAGGTTAACACTTCAGCCCACATGTAACCGTAATATGCTGCGGCATAACCTTCGCCTGAAAATATATGGCCAAACTGAGTCGTTCTGTGACGCATAACAACTTCTTTAGGCATTCCCAAACGTGTTAGCTCGTCCTTCTCAAAACTGTCTGGTTCAATTTTAGCTGGATCAGTCGTATGGTAAAGCAAATCCATAATTGCAGACGACATATACTCTGTGGTTTTAAAGCCTTCATTAAACGTAGAAGCATTTTTGATTTTAGTCACTAAGTCTTGTGGAATTGGCTCACCTGTTTTGTAGTGAACTAAGTAATTATTAATGACTTTATCGGTTAACAACCATCGCTCAAGCAACTGCGACTGAAATTCAGTGTAGTCGCGCACGCCAGAATGTGAGCTAGGGTAAGCAACGTCAGCGGATAAAAAGTGCAGAGCATGACCAAATTCGTGGAAATAGGTTTCAGCATCATCCCATGAAATCAGCGTTGGCTCGCCTTGCGCACCTTTTACAAAGTTTGAGTTATTTGACGACAATACCGTTTTTTTACCATCAAATGTGGTGTAGCTGCGGTAAGCTGAAGCCCAAGCCCCAGAGCGTTTACCTTGTCTAGCGAAGGGGTCGAGATACCATAGGCCGATATGTTCGCCACTGGTCTTGTCGGTTACATCCCATACTTTTACATCTGCATTAAATACGGGCACTTTGCCGTCTGCAACGGGAGTAAAATCAAAGTTGAATAATTCACCTGCAACAAAAAACATTGCTTCACGCAGTTTACCTAGCTGTAAATATTGTTTTACTTCATCTGAATCTAGTGCGTATTTGTCTTTACGTACTTTTTCCGCATAAAAACGATAATCCCAAGGCTCTATAGAAATACTTGCACCTTCAGCGTCGGCGATGGCTTGCATGTCAGTTACTTCTTCTTTGACCCTTGCAATAGCCGCCGGCCAGACTTTTTCCATTAGATCCATTGCGCGCTCGGGTGTTTTTGCCATGCGATCTTCCAAGCGCCACTGCGCATAATTGTCATAACCTAACAAGGTGATGCGCTCATGGCGTAAGGTAAGAATTTTCTTGATAAGTTCATTATTATCGAACTCATCACCATTATCGCCGCGACTGTAGTAGGTATTCCACACTTTTTCACGCAGCGCTCTATCTTCAGAATAGGTCAGGAAAGGATCCATTGAAGAACGCGTGTTAGTAATTGCGTATTTACCTTTATTATCGCGTATATCTGCCATTCCAGCAGCAGCATTAACAAACGATTCAGGTAAACCGGCAAGTTGGTCTTCGTTTAAGTACAGTACATAGTTTTCTTCATCCGCAAGGACATTATTTGAAAACTGAGTATGCAGTGAAGCAAGCTCTTGATTGATGTCGGCATAACGCTTTTTATCTTCGTCATTCAATGTTGCGCCATTTCGTGCAAAATCATTATATGTCATCCAAGTGATACGCTGCTCTTCACTGGTTAACGTTTTCAATTCGTCGCTTTTATAAACAGTTTGGACGCGCTCAAAAAGGCTTTTGTTTTGCGTTATCTTTGAAGAGAAAGCGGAAATCACGGGTGCCATTTCTTGCTGTATTTTTCTAAACTCTGGGGTAGAGTTATTCGAGCTCCATATACGATAATAAGTAAAAACACGACTTAGGGCACTGCCCGCACGCTCCATTTCTACTATTGTGTTTGCAAAAGTAGGTAGCTCAGGATTGGTCGCTATCTTATCAATTTCAGCTAGGTTGAGGGCCATCCCCTTCTCTAGTGCAGGCTTTAAATCGGTCAACGACATTCTATCAAAGGCAGGAACACCGTTATATGGCCCGGTGAATTCGGCCAGAAGTGCGTTATCCGTACTTTGCTCTGTTGCAGCCTCAGCCACCACTGTTTCAGATCCGCTGGGTTTGTCAGAACAAGCAACTATCGATAGGGCAAGAGCCACGGCAGAAAGCGTTAATAGTGCTTTTTTCATATCGTTTTCCTTTTAATTATTATTATTTTTATCATCAGTTTTTATTTGGTTTTAGACTTTTTATTACAGTATAAATCTGTGTGCAATATTAGGCATTCATTACACAGTTGGCAAGTTCAACTTATATACTTTTGATTAACACTATTGTAAACCGATATGTAAAATGACTTGACCATTGCAGTTATCATTACGGTAAACTAAGCTGAGGAGTGGGGAGAGTCATCGGTAACTTCGACGATTCTTCAATTATAGGGGCTCCGTGTTTATACAAACCCTCTACTCACAAATAGATATTCGTTACTCATCATATTCACCTAAGAAATAAAGGAAATTAAATGAAAATGTTAAGTACCTCTTTTTCTCTGTCCTGTCTTCTGTTAGTTACCTCGTGTGCCACTTATGATCCTTACACCGGCGATCAAGAGGTTAGTAAAACGGGCAAAGGCGCGGGTATTGGAGCGGGTGTTGCTGCCGTTGTCGCCTACCTAGCAAATAAAGACAAGGATGCCGGCAAACGCAATGAGAGAATACTCAAAGCAGCTGCGGGTGGAGCAGTCGTTGGAGGCAGTATTGGTTATTATATGGATGTACAAGAAGCCAAACTAAGAGAGCAGTTACGAGGGTCTGGCGTAAGTGTTGAGCGAGACGGCGATAATATTAATCTCATCATGCCTGGCAATATTACCTTCGCTTCGGGCAACGCTAGTATAGCGCAAGGTTTTCTGTCTGTTTTAGATTCAGTCGTTTTGGTATTGACTGAGTTTAATAGAACCTTAGTTGTTGTTAGTGGGCATACAGATAACACGGGTTCTGATTCGTTAAATCAAAATTTATCGGAAAAACGTGCACAATCCGTATCTGATTACTTTTATAATAGCGGTATTATTAGAGACCGATTAGACGTTATTGGATTTGGTGAAACTCAACCGATAGCGAGTAATAGAACTGAACAGGGTAAAAAGCAAAATAGAAGAGTTGAGATTGCGCTGATGCCGATCACTCAGCCCTGATCTAATAAACTTCCAGACAATCACACAACAACGTCCCGCTATAACATCGTGGTTGTTGTGTGGCAAACGTCAACGGCGTAGTTGAAAATATTATCTGTCACACTGATAACTGATAAACACAAATATTGACTGCACTGGCTAAGTTGAGTGAGTCAATTATGCCGCTCCCTGGGATCGTAAAAGCATCGGCATCAAAAGCTGATAACGCCTGAAGCGGCACGCCTCTGGCCTCATTCCCGAATAAGTAACAATCGTAATTAGCAAACTCCTGCGTATTCACACAGCTGCCGTGTAAATCCAAATAAGCGAATTTTTTGAAACGTGTTGCTAAATCGCTTAACTCTACCTCTAGTTCAACTGGTACATGGAAAATAGCACCCATACTGGCACGGACGACTTTAGAGTTGAATGGATCAACGCTATTAGGGCTGAGTAATAATCGGAAATTACCAAACCAAGCAAGGCTTCGTAAAATAGTACCTAAATTACCTGGGTCCTGAACTTCATGCAGATAAATACATCGCTGGTGTTGTTCTGAAATTGCTTGCTCGCCTAATATTTCGTTATTAGAAGGCAGTGGCACGCATGCAATTATCCCTTGTGGCGTTTCGGTGTCGCTCAGCTGCACCATTTGTTTGTTGTTAATCGTCACTATCGTAAATTGTATATTTAACTGACTTGCCCAATCTTGATATTCTTCAGTCACATAAACGGTTACATCGTTCAAACGAGCCTGATTTTTTACATTTCCTCGTAACTCTAATCTGCGTAATTCAGCTTTTTGTAATTCAAGGATAAGATGCTCGCCCTCTACTAAATAATAACCTAGTTTTGCGCGGTACTTTTTTTGATGCAGCTTTTTAACATCATCTAATTTCATATAACGTTGCCTTCAGGTTATCGTCGTTGTTCTACAAAGGGCAAAACTAATACAGCAATACGAATCATATTCTTATTATCTCTCCCTTATTTTTGTGAAAGCAAATAGCAATACTTACTGTTTATAGTTGTAGCGGTTTGGATAATTTAAATTAGGTAGAAAGAGGTCGATGTTTCCTAATTCAAAATAAAAAACGATTTAAAACCACAAGGAATTTGCAAATCTTATTTGCAAGCTTACAATAAGTGCCGTTTAAGCGATACAAATAGTATATTCACTCTATGGCCCGATCAAAAACCAGTAAACAATGGATGGACGAACACGTCAACGATCCGTATGTAAAGAAAGCGAAAATCGATGGTTATCGCTCTCGTGCCAGCTACAAAATTATCGAAATTAACGAAAAAGATAAGATAATTCGACCGGGCAATATAGTCATGGATTTAGGTTCTGCACCGGGTGGTTGGTCGCAAGTTGTAGCTAAATTAGTCGGTGAATCAGGTCGCGTTATTGCTTCTGATATCTTGCCCATGGATGGCATATTAGGAGTCTCATTTATTCAAGGTGATTTCACTGAAGCCGCTGTCTATGATCAAATTCTAAGTATGTTGAACGGTGATAAAGCAGATGTAGTTGTCTCTGACATGTCACCTAACCTTAGCGGCGTAAATACCACTGACCAATATTCTTCAATATACCTTGTAGAATTAGCACTCGATATGGCGCGCAATGTACTAAAACCCGGTGGCAGCTTTTGTGCAAAAGTATTCCAAGGCGTAGGGTATGAAGAATATGCAAAAGACGTCAGAAAGTCTTTTGATAAAGTGATGGTTCGCAAACCAGCAGCATCTAGAGCGCGTTCTCGTGAAGTTTATATCGTGGGTAAAGGTTTTAAAGGTTAACGTTCAAGCAATGATAGTTTGTTTTTAACACCGTTCCACTTGTCGGCATCATCCGGAGCAGCTTTGATATCTACAATATTTGGCCATTCCTGACATAATTGCGCATTCATTTCCAAAAATTCAGCCTGCTCGGTTGGCAGCTTTGTATCTTGATAAATTGCATCAGCGGGGCATTCGGGTACACACAAGTCGCAATCGATACAAATTGCAGGATCGATAACCAAAAAATTGGGTCCTTCAAAAAAAGCATCAACGGGACAAACGGCAACACAATCTGTGTATTTACATTTAATGCAATTGTCGGTTACTACAAAGGTCATGGCAGGCTAACTATATAATCATTGTAAGGTGCACCAAGTTTAAAGTAGCAGTATTAAAACACAAGTTTCTTTGTGACATTGTGGGCTCCGGGGTGTCGATTTAGTAATCTAGACAGGACTATCTAAACTAGCCTAACTGTTTTAAAATATCGCGCCCTGACAGAAAGGCTGTCCGGCGTTATAAAGAGTAAGTATATTATGCTGCGTTTAACCGATATTAAATTACCCCTAGATCATGATGAACAGGCACTCGAGCTTGCGATTCTAAACAAACTCGACATTTCCAAAAGCCGGTTGCTGTCATTTGATCTATTCAAACGGGGTTATGACGCACGTAATAATAAAAATATTCAACTCATTTATACTCTCGATGTTGAGGTAGAAACGCAGGAAGCCTTGTTAGAGCAGTTTTCTCATGACCCTCATGTGCGGTTAACACCCGATATGCGCTACAAGTTTGTTGCTCAAGCATCAGCTAACCTTAGCCATCGGCCAGTTGTTGTTGGTCTTGGCCCATGTGGTTTATTTGCCGCGTTAATATTGGCGCAAATGGGTTTTAAACCTATCGTGTTAGAAAGAGGAAAGGCGGTGCGCGAGCGGACTAAAGACACATTTGGTTTTTGGCGCAAACAAGAGCTTAATCCTGAATCAAATGTCCAATTTGGCGAGGGCGGAGCGGGTACTTTTTCAGATGGTAAATTGTACAGTCAAGTTAAGGATCGCAAGCATTACGGTCGTAAAGTACTGCATGAATTTGTCGCTGCGGGAGCACCTGAAGAAATCATGTATGTGAGTAAACCCCATATTGGTACTTTTAAACTAGTCAATATGGTTGAAAAAATGCGTGAACAAATTATTGCACTAGGAGGCGAGTTCCGCTTTAGTACTCGGGTTGAAAAATTAGATTTAGAACCCGACAATGACAACTATAAAATCAAAGGATTGCATTTGTCAGGCGGCGACTATCTCAGCTGCAAGCAGGTTATATTAGCCGTTGGTCACAGCGCCCGAGATACCTTCAAAGCGCTTTACGAACAAGGTGTTTATATTGAAGCTAAGCCTTTTTCGATAGGCTTTCGAATTGAACATGAGCAAAGTATGATTGACCGCAGTCGCTTTGGCGATAACGTGGGTAATCCAATTTTGGGTGCAGCCGATTATAAACTAGTACATCACTGTAAAAATGGTAGGACAGTTTATAGTTTTTGCATGTGCCCTGGCGGCACTGTTGTAGCTGCAGCATCCGAGCCTGGTCGAGTAGTTACCAATGGAATGAGTCAATACTCTAGGCACGAACGAAATGCCAATAGTGCTATTGTTGTTGGCGTTACGCCAGAAGAAGATTTCCCGGGTGATGCTTTAGCTGGAATTGAACTGCAACGCAGTTTGGAAGCGTTGGCATTTACTGTTGGAGGCGAAAATTATCATGCACCAGCACAGTTAATTGGTGACTTTTTAACAGGTAAACCGAGTGCCGAAATAGGAATCGTTAAACCGTCTTATACACCAGGCATCACGTTAACTGATTTGAGTAGAGTGGTACCCGATTATGTGACTCAAGCTATCCGTGAAGCCATTCCCGCTTTTGATCGTCAAATAAAGGGTTTCGCTAAAGCCGATGGTTTATTAACAGGGGTTGAAACCCGCACCTCCTCACCTATCTGTATCAAACGTGGTGCAGACTATCAAAGTGTCAACGTTCAAGGTCTCTATCCTGCAGGAGAGGGCGCAGGATATGCAGGTGGAATATGGTCAGCGGGAATAGATGGTATACGCGTAGCCGAAGCGGTAGCATTAGCTATTGAAAGCGAAGCTTAGCAACAGAATAGGAGCACCTATGTTTAGAGTAACAATCGCCTTGGCCTTCAGTCTCGTCAGCTTAAGTTATGGTTACTGCGCACAGGATAATCCATGGTTTGATATTCGCAAAGAACGTATAAGCCAGTTATTACCCAACGCTATGGCGGTTGCCAATGTAGATGCATGGCTAATCGTTTGTCGCGAAAATGCAAACGACCCATTAGCTAAACATGTGGGATGCGAGAACGCAGGTCAAACTGCGGCGTTTCTTTTTTATATCAAAGATGGCGCTTTTTCCTCAATTGCTTTTTCACCTATGGGCGAATCTACCGCGCTTGCAGATATGCAACTACTCGACAAAGTAGTAAGCGTTGCCAGAGATGCGAGTTCGATTGAATTGGTCAGTAATTTTATTAAACAACAAAATTTTGAACGTATTGCTATCAATAGTTCTAATTCGAATAAACTGGCTGATGGCTTAAGTCATAGTCAATATAAAGCAATTACCGCGGCGTTAGGTGAACAAGCCAGTGCAAAACTAGTGAGTTCTGACGCTTTAGTTTATGAATACTTGGCAATTAAGCTGCCGGCAGAAATCGAAATAATGCGCAATGCTGCTGCATTAACCGCTAAATGGCAATTGGAAGCTTATGCACAAGTGGTTCCCGGTAAAACGACGGATCGCGATGTTGCTTTGTTTTTAAAGAAAAAGATGGCGGATGCTGGTGTTGGAGATGGTTGGGCGCCTGAGCAAAATCCTAATGTAGTATCGGGGACGGATAGAGGGCATAGCCACGCAACTGATCGTATTATTCAACCTGGCGATATTATTCAGACAGATTTTGGTATTAGAGTGCATGATACTTGGGTTACCGATATTCAGCGCTTTGCTTATGTATTAAAAGATGACGAGGTAAAGCCGCCAGAGGATATCGCTTATTATTGGGATAGTGCAAAAAAAGGAAGGGAAGCGGCTTTTGCTGCAATGAAACCAGGAGCAACCGGAAGAGACGTTGATACGGCACAACGAGATGTTTTAACCGCAACTAATTCAATTCCCGTGATGTGGAGTACAGGCCATCCTGTTGGATATGTTGCGCATGATTCGGGTCCCAACTTAGGCGGAGCATACCTGAATCCGGCAAGGCCAGCCTCAATGTTGCCGCTTAAGGAAGGTATGACGTTCGCTTTTGACGGATTTCATAGTTGGTTATTGCCGAATGGAAAACCGAAAACTATTTCGGTAGAAGAGATGGTTGTAATCACAACAGCGGGTGCCGAATACCTGATCCCACCGCAGCAAGATTTAGTGTTAATTCAGTCGAAATAATATTGATTATTAATGCATACTTAACGCTCTTGCACAGGCAGTTAAACTAAATTGCCTTGCAACACGTAGTTTATGAGCACAAAACGCAATTTAACCGAAGGGCGAACTGATTGCCCGTAATCCTGAGTTATAGACATATTTATGCATCTCATTTTTTTTGATTTAGATGGCACCTTATTAAACGATGCATCTGAAATATCACGCTACACCAAAGACACACTGCTACTGCTAAAAGAAAAAAACATCGCCTACACGGTTGCAACTGGACGTACGATGCTCTCGGCTCGGGGTATCGTTGATGGCCATGATTTTGACTTACCCCAAATCTATAATAATGGGGTGACAGTATGGGATCCTAAAATTCAGCAACTTACACTCGAAAACCTACTTGATCATGCTGAAATTTCGACTGTGATTGGTTTGGCTCTTGCACACGGAATTACGCCTTTTGTTAACGTTATTGAGGAGCATCAGCACTTTATTTTCCATGCTGAAACTCGTCATGATGTTGAGAAAGATCTTGTTAATAAGTACTTTTCTCGCACTAAAGCTAAACTTCTTCCTTTAGATGCGCTGCCTACTGATAGTCAAGTTACTAATATTAGTATGATTGGTTTTGCTGATCAGATTAATGAAATGTGGCTAGAGCTTAATACTCACCCAAATTTAATTGCTTATTCCGGACCAACGACAGAAGGTAATAAATTTAGATGGATGGATATTCATCATTGTCGTGCGAGCAAAGGTAATGCAGTTACCAATTTGAAAAATCAATTAGGTGCCAGTAATGTTATCTGTTTTGGCGACAGTGATAACGATTTAAGTATGTTTGCGCTGGCTGATGAAAGTTATGCTCCAGAAAATGCAAACGCCGAAATCAAAAAAGCTGCTAGCGCTGTCATCGGACATAATCACAAGGATGGCATAGCACATTTTTTGCGCGAGCGTTTCTCGTTGTAATTACTAATATTGAATACCAACCTTATATTCAATATTAGTAGTAATACTCCAAAATTTGGTACTTTATTTCAAAACCTTCGTATAAAATTTATAATACAAGGCAAGGCTCTTTTTTGTGTAAATCAGCCTTGCCGTTATTTGTAAATTTCTGGCCCTAACAGAGAGGCCTATCTTAAGGATTCAAAGTGAAATCACTACTACCAATATTGGCATCAATTTTTGTGGCGGGATGCTCAGTGGTCGGGCAAAGCGGCGTAGACACAGCTCCTTATACTCTTCTAGAATCTGACGAACTGCAAAAGATTGAAGTCCGCAATTATGAATCAATGGTGCTAGTTTCAGCCAGTATGTCTGGGGCCAGCGGCAACAGCGCGTTTAGAAAACTGTTCAAATACATTGGTGGCGAAAATGAGGGAGCAACTGAAATTGCCATGACCGCGCCGGTTATTATGGACGATAAAAATATGAATAAAAAAGGGACTGAAATTTCGATGACGGCGCCTGTGTTTATGAATGAAAGTGCAGGCACCTCTTTAATGTCATTCGTTATGCCAAACAATTTCACATTAGCAACAACACCCAAACCAACTGACCCTGATGTTCAAGTAAGCGAAGTCAAAAACTATAAAGTTGCGACTATTCAGTTTAGTGGCACATTGAGTGACAGCAACGTAGCAAAATACGCTCAAATACTGTCAACGTGGATTATCAATAATGGTTATACGGCGATAAGCTCACCTGTAAAAGCCGGTTATAATGGACCGATTACCTTACCTATGATGCGCCGAAATGAAGTGTTGATTGAGGTGAAATAGCCGTTATTTTGCACAACGGCTAATATCTATCTAAGCAAATACTAGCGTTTTGTTCTGGTGAATAATGACACGATCTTGTAAATGGTATCGAATGCCATTAGCGAGCGCATTCACTTCACATCGCTTACCCTTTCGAACCATGTCTTGTGCGGAGTCGCTGTGACTAATGCGCAACACTTCTTGTTCGATTATTGGTCCCTCGTCAAGGTCTGAAGTTACATAATGACAGGTAGCCCCGATTAGCTTTACACCCCTCTCATACGCTTGCTGATATGGCTTTGCACCAGCGAAAGAAGGTAGAAAGCTATGGTGAATGTTGATTGCTTTGCCAGCTAGCTTTTGACATAAATCGTTAGGTACAATTTGCATGAATCGGGCAAGTACCGTTAAGTCTGCTTGGTAGTGTTCGAGTAAGCTCTCTACTTCTTTAAACGCTTTCTCTTTGTCAGAGAAATCAATAAAGTGAAACGGAACTTTATACCAATCAGCATACTCCCTCATAGTTTCATGATTGGCTATAATACATGGAATATTGCACTGCAACTCCCCTGTGTGCCAGCGGTGCAGTACGTCAATTAAGCAATGAGATTCTCTACTTGCTAACAGAGCAACGTTCATGTTTTTTTCTGAATCGTTAAGTTTCCAGCGCATTTCATAGCGTTCAGCCACCTTACTGAACGCAGCAACAAAGTGCTCATGATCCACAGCAATCGATTTTGCGTCTATTTCGTGACGCATAAAAAACCGGTTGAGTTGTAAGTCGGTGTGATGACTCGCTTCGAGTATGTTGGCGCCGTGCTCAGAGAGGAATTGTGAGACAGCCGCGACTAGTCCAGTTTGGTCGGGACAATCGATAACAAGACGATAGGTAGATTGCAAAGCTAGTTTTCCTTTTGCGCAGATGAAGTGAGCGTGCTAACTCAAAGTATACAGTGAGTACTTTTTAATTGATAAGATATTTTTCGGTTTACATTTTGCTTAGTCAAAATATGCAGTAGATTTTAACTTGTTCTCTATATCAACTTGGTGGTCGCTAATTAAGGAGGCAATGATGGTAAGCTCCGTTGCGAATTTTTATTTGTGTCCAGTACTAATTTTTACTACTCATAATCTAAAAATTGAGTATCGCGTTAAATGTGGTTGTTGATGGAAATCCATCGGCAATCATGTCATTACTACTTTGAAATTCACGAATGCCTGCTCTAGTCGCAGGGCCGATAATCCCGTCTGCACCACCAACATTGATACCCATATTATTTAACTTGCGTTGCAGTTGAGCCATTTGGCTAATGCTGTATTTGGGTAGGTCAGGCAAGGGTTTGCTCAACTCATCGTTACCTAAAATAAGATTAGCGAGTTGACCCACAGCAATGCCATAAAACTCAGAGTTATTCCAACGTAAAATTACGTTGAAGTTGTGATAGGCCAAAAATGCCGGCCCTTCGTGACCAGCGGGTAAAATTAGCTTCGATGAAATGCTAGATTGGCCCAACGTTTGACCGTTGGCTTTAGTAATATTTAAATCAGCCCAATGGCTAATCGGTTTGTTCTCACTGCTAATGCTGGCATAATTAAAGCCAGCAGGAAGTAACACCTCACGACCCCATCTCAGGCCAGGTTTCCAGCCTAGCTTGTTCAAAAAGTTAGCCGCCGATGCCAACGCATCTTTTTCGCTGTTCCATAGGTCAATTTTTTCGTCACCGTCGCCGTCAATCGCGTACTTGGTATACGCGGTAGGCATAAACTGTGTATGCCCCATCGCACCGGCCCATGAGCCAATCATTTGGTCCTTGGTCAGCGACTCTCGATCCATGAGTTTCAAGGCTAGCATTAATTCACCCGTAAAATACTTACTGCGGCGGGGGTCACAGGCCAATGTTGCAAGTGAATCAAGTGTCGACATTTTGCCTTTATAATTGCCAAAATTGGTTTCTAGCCCCCAAAATGCGAGTAAATAGTGGCCTGGGACGCCATGTTTTTTAGTTAAGTCAGCTAAAAAATTTTTATGCTCAGTTAACGCTTCACGGCCTTTTTCAATTCGCCATTGATTGACTCGAGCACTATAATAACTTGGAAAAGTTTGCACGAACTCAGGTTGATTGCGATCAAATTCCAGCACCTTTGGAATTTTCGTTAAATTTGGAATTTCAGACACTATACGAGTTTTGGAAACGCCTTGCTGCGATGCAATTTCTGCCAATGACACTTTGCATTCAGCAAAACTGGGCTGCTTTTTAGCGGATAGTTCAGCGATTGTTTGTGCATGCGACAATGTTGAAAATGAAATCGCGATTGAAAGCGAAGATAAACGAGTAAACAGGCGAAAAGTTTGCATCTTTGATAACCTATTAATTTGAGAATGTAATCGAAACATAATATTGATTATTCCTTAATACTAAAAATGTGATTTCCTATGCCTACATGCAGTCTATGTTAAATGTAGATACCTAGATTATTGCGCATACTGTCCATCAAATATACAAAAAGTGCGAGAGTTCTTACGATACGTTGAGCGGCTAAGTATTCCACAGTGACTAGCAACGGTCTGAGTATGGTGTTTACGCATATTTTATGACGCTCTTAGTAATCGTGTGTTAATTGAAAGTTGTGCACCTTCATATAACGCCAACACCAAAACGGGTGTTGGCGCTGCAGAAGCTAGAGGAGAGCGTTGTTAGCCGTTCTTTTCGACCAACCTTCATTATTATTTTATACATGCCGTTTCGTTCGAGGCTATTAAGTTACGAATTTTTTACTTTTTCAGCAATTAACATTATCACCGACTAAAATCAGGTAAACCGAACATTTCGCGAACCGTCTTTCGGTTCAAGTTTAATTCAATTTTGACTTTCATAATGTTTCCTCCAATATACTGTTATACCAACAACTATATCGCTAAAATATCAATGTGTATTTGGTGTTCTATCGCGGTTAAATTTTAGCCTATGATGCGGCCGAAACAATGTCTATACTTTTTGATCACTAAAGTAGGTATTATTTAAGATGTGTTTGCGTAGTATCACATTTTTTATGCCTATCTGGTCTCAAATTAAGTTGGCTCTGAAGAATGTACTGCCGTATAAATAGAGTAACAACATCAAGAGAACAACAACGCTTTGAAGATAAAAGAAATACCTCTAGCACCATTTCGATGGTTTAAACGTCATTTTTGGAAGCTTTTCATCGTCGCACTGGCAGCTTCCGTAGCATATGTTATCTATGTAGATGCGCAGGTAAAACAAAGGTTTGAAGGTAATAAATGGCAAGTACCAGCGCAGATATTTGCGCGTCCGCTTACGTTGCAGGTCAAACAAGAAATTACCATTGATGAGGTTAAAGATGAATTGAGTTTGTTGGGTTACCGCAAAGTGCCAGCGGCACAATCTGTGGGCGAATATCAGATTTACTCAAATGAGTTACGTATTCAGCGTCGCGCTTTTCATTTTCCTAATGGCTTTGAATCAGAACGAGATATACGTATCACTTGGCAGGGATCGCGTATTACTAAAATTGAATACTTGATAGGCAGAGGTGCCAATCCGACGTCAAAATCGGTTGCATTAACGCGATTAGAGCCTTGGTTAGTCTCTCGTTTAGTGAATGGACTTGAAGAAGATCGTATGTTGGTTGGCAGCGATGATATTCCCAAGTTATTACAAAAAGCATTGGTGATTGTCGAAGATAGAGACTTTTACCAGCATCATGGTATTGCACCAACATCTATCATTCGCGCTTTGTTTGCGAATATTATTGCAGGCAGAACCGTACAAGGTGGCAGTACATTAACGCAACAGTTAGCTAAAAACTTTTTTCTCACGCGTGAACGTTCATACACTCGAAAAGCCAAAGAAGCCGTTATGGCTGTGGTTATTGATGCCCGATATCACAAAGATGAAATCATTAATGCGTATATAAATGAGGTCTTTCTCGGTCAAAATGGTGCTGTTGCCGTGCATGGTTTTGGTTTAGCCAGCCACTTTTACTTCGACAAGCCATTGTCTGAACTCAATGTTCCTGAAATAGCTACGCTGATTGGGTTAGTTAAAGGCCCTTCATATTATTCACCGAGTAAATACCCTGATCGCGCGTTGGAACGTCGAAATGTTGTCCTGCGTTTATTGTTTGAAGCCAATGAAATCGATACTAGCGATTACACCGCCTTTGTTAAAATGCCTTTGAATACGGCCAATAGTAAAAGTTTGGCGAGCGGTCAGCATCCAGCATTCATGGACAAAGTGCGCGATGAACTCAACAATGTAATTAGTCGTCGGTCAGAGCAATTATCTGGCGTTAAAGTATACACAACCCTAGATATTAACGCGCAGCGCCGGGCAGAAGCTGCGCTGAAAGAGCAAGTGGATAATATTTCCCAAAAGCGTAATCAACCGACGTTAGAAGCTGCAATGGTTGTGTCTGATGTTAAAAGCGGTGAGATTAGAGCAATCGTGGGTGGCAGAGACACCGCATTTAGTGGATTTAACCGCGCGTTAAACGCTTACCGTCCGATTGGCTCATTGGTAAAGCCCGCTGTTTATTTATCTGCCCTAGAGGACCCCGAGCGTTACAACTTAGCCACAATGCTTGAAGACACTCCAGTAAAAATGCGAAGCACTGGCGGTAAATATTGGGAGCCATTAAATGCGGATAAAGAATTTCGAGGCAAAGTACCATTAATCGAGGCCTTGATTAACTCCTATAACGTGCCGAGCGTTAAGTTAGGCATGGCGGTGGGTTTGGATGAGGTGGCTTATACTATAAACAGACTCGGCGTTAATAAAGATATAACACAAGTACCTGCGCTCACCTTGGGGGCCATCGATTTGTCCGTACTGCAGGTAAATCAAATGTATCAAACTATAGCCAATAATGGCGTGTATAATGAGCTACACAGCTTAACAGCAGTCACATCAAATGAAAATAAAGTGCTCTATTTACGTGATGTGGAAAGTGAAATTCGGGCAGATGATTCCGCAACTTATCTAATTAATTATGCGCTGCACAAAGTCACACTTGAGGGCACTGCTAGTGCGGTAAGAACAGCCTTTCCGAATATCAATATGGCAGGTAAAACTGGCACAACCAATGATTATAGAGATAGTTGGTTTGCGGGTTTTGACAGAAACTTGGTTACATCTGTTTGGATGGGCTCGGACGATAATTCACCTATTAATTTATCGGGTGCAAGCGGCGCAATGCAAGTATTTATTTCTTTTCAGAAAAGACAGTCACCTAAAAATTTATCTCGACGTTTCCCTGAAGGGTTGGGCATAGCGCACTTCAATGCACATACCGGTGAACTTTCAGCTCCCGGTTGCGGAGATATTTTGAGTGTGCCAGCAATTCTGAGTGCTTTACCTGCAAGAACCAGTGCCTGTAACGGACAATCTGTAATTAATACACAACTCAAAAAGAAGCCAAAAACCCTGTGGGACAAATTGTTTGGCAACTAAGTTTGTCAATAACCTCTATTTACTTCGGTTTGTGTTAGCTACTTTTATAAGAGTTATCCCGACGCTTTCTCAAAACATATCCTTCGTTATCTGACGCTGTAAAGTAATTCATTATTCACAGCGTCAGCTTTCTCTGTTGGCTGCGTACTTATGGGGCGAATATCTTTCTGTGCACCATTGTGGTGCTTAATATTCTGACGATTCTACTTCAGTAATCTCTATCTATATGATTTTAATAACAATTAACTTTTGGCATTGGTCTTGAATAAGCCAATGTAACGTAACCCCTTTTTTTTGAATAACGCAGGAGCATACTATGAAATTAGTCACCGCAATCATTAAGCCTTTCAAGCTCGATGATGTTCGTGAAGCCATCTCTGAAATCGGAATCGACGGTTTAACCGTTACCGAAGTCAAGGGATTTGGTCGTCAAAAAGGTCACACTGAGCTATATCGTGGGGCTGAATACCAAGTTGATTTTTTACCTAAAGTTAAACTTGAAATTGCCATAAATGATGATCAAGTAGAGCGTTTGGTTGAAGCCATTGTTGGTGCAGCTAAAACAGGCAAAATTGGTGACGGAAAAGTATTCGTCTATGACTTAGAACAAGCTGTGCGTATTCGTACCGGCGAAGCAGACGCTGACGCTCTTTAAGTCGCGCAGTTAGATAAACGGAGAACAAAAATGGAAATCACATTCGAACTTGGGTACGCACTAGATACCTTTTACTTTTTAATATGCGGCGCATTAGTAATGTGGATGGCTGCTGGTTTTACTATGTTAGAAGCGGGTCTTGTGCGCGCTAAAAACACAACTGAAATTTTAACCAAGAACGTCGCGTTATATTCAATTGCTTGTATTATGTATATGGTATGTGGCTATAGCATTATGTACGGTGGTGGCGACTTTGTGCTTTTCTTAGACGGAATTACTGCTGATGGAGCAACCGGAGTAGCAGAGGATGCAGCAACATACGCACCTTCAGCTGACTTCTTCTTCCAAGTCGTGTTTGTCGCAACGGCAATGTCAATTGTATCTGGCGCAGTTGCTGAACGCATGAAGTTGTGGTCATTTTTAATCTTTGCTGTTTTTCTTACCGCGTTTATTTATCCGATGGAAGGCAGTTGGACTTGGGGTGGCGAGGCAGTGTTCGGTTTGTACACGTTAGCTGATTACGGTTTCTCAGACTTCGCAGGTTCAGGCATTGTTCATATGGCAGGTGCTGCAGCTGCATTAGCCGGTGTTTTAGTACTTGGCGCCCGTAAGGGTAAATATGGTCCAGACGGCAAAGTTAACGCTATTCCTGGTGCTAACTTACCAATGGCAGCACTAGGTACATTCATTTTATGGATGGGTTGGTTTGGATTTAACGGTGGTTCCGTGTTAGCTACCGCAAGCGTTGAAAGCGCCAATAGTGTTGCTATTGTATTCATGAATACCAACATGGCTGCTGCTGGTGGCTTGGTCGCTGCATTATTACTTGCCAGAATTTTATTCGGCAAAGCTGACCTAACGATGGCATTGAACGGAGCATTGGCTGGTCTGGTTGCAATTACTGCTGAACCTTCAACTCCAACACCATTAATAGCAACGGTTATTGGTGCTTGTGGTGGTTTGATTGTTGTCGCTAGTATCCTTGCATTAGATAAGCTTAAAATCGATGATCCCGTAGGCGCTATATCAGTTCACGGTGTTGTTGGTCTATTCGGTCTGCTAGTAGTTCCGTTAACTAACCCTGCAGCTAAGTTCGGTGGCCAAATTTTAGGCGCTGCGACTATCTTCATATGGGTATTCGGTACAAGCCTCATCGTATGGCTGGCAATAAAAGCGGTGATGGGTATCAGAGTTACAGAAGAAGAAGAGTTTGAAGGCGTAGATATGAGTGAGTGTGGATTAGAAGCTTACCCAGACTTTACAACAAGCCGTCAATAAGCCGATTCGATAGCGTTACGGAGCTAGCAAAGGACGCTAGCTCTGTAAGGAAAACTCAAGGAAGATGCAGGGAAGCAAAAGTTGGTGTAAAGATAGTTATAAATACAAGCCAACTAGTAATGTCAGGATTGACACCTAGCCTCGATTTATCGGGGCTTTTTTGTGTCTGTAGTTCAGAACTCTGCGTGTTTCAGGTTAATTTGACCTTTAACGCGATAAGATATATACACACGCTACAACATAACTTTAGTTTGTATCAAATTTGAAGAAATTCATGCTCTTAATTCTTATACCAGTCTCAATTATCGCGATTATCGCCTTATTCACTGATAGTGCAGCAACAGCATTACGCGTTCTAAATACAGGGGTTTCGTTAACTAACTCGTATAACATTACCCGTGATATCCCCTATGGTATCGAGCCTTGGCAAAAATTAGATATTTATCGAGCGCAAGAAGCAGACGAAAATACCCCCGTCATCGTGTTCTTTTTTGGAGGAGGTTGGTCTTGGGGTGATAAAAAATATTTTGAATTTGTTGCGGACAGTTTCGTAAGGAAAGGCTATACGGTTGCTATCCCAAATTACGTACTTTATCCGAAAGGCAAGTTTCCGCAGTTCGTCCTAGACGGCGCTATGGCCATAGCGTGGGTAAAAAATAACATAGATAAGTATCAAGGGAGTGCTGATAACGTGTTTTTAGTAGGCCACTCAGCAGGTGCCTACATTGCCGCCATGGCTGCGACTGATGAGCGCTATTTGCAACAGGCAGGCGAAGATCTGCTATTTATTAAAGGAGTTGCTGGTATTGCTGGGCCATACAACTTCACGCCAAAGGCGCAGGAATATGTGGCTGTTTTTGGAAAAGAAAACTTTGAGCTTATGAAAGTCGCTAATCATATGACAGGCAGTGAGCCACCAATGATATTGCTACATGGCAACGGAGATACAACGGTAGGTAGATTTAATCAAGAGACCATGGCTACAGCCTTAGCCCAAGAAAACGTTAAGCATAAATCTGTGTTATACGGTGATGATATTACGCATACTAAAATACTCCTTAAGCTACATCCTTGGTTTGCAGGCAAAGTGAATGTAACCGAGGATATAGATAATTTTTTTAAAACGTTGGACTAAAACGCAGGCTGGTTATTGTGCATTAGATTGTTATTTATGCATAGTTACCAGCGTTTTTATAGCTTAAGTAGTAGACAATTTAAGACTAACGGGGCAGTGATCTGAACCATGAATATCGTTATGAATTTCAGCATCACTAATCTGTCCTTTTAGTCTCTGTGATACGAAAAAGTAATCAAGTCTCCAACCTACATTACGTTCTCTAGCACCGGCCCGATAACTCCACCAACTGTACTTTACTGTTTCCGGATTTAAGTGTCGAAAAGTGTCTACATAACCAGCCGCAACGAGATTGTCGATACCGTCTATTTCTTTTTGCGTATAGCCTGCGCTCTTATTGTAGTTAGGTTTTGGTCGAGCTATGTCAATATCATGATGTGCCACGTTTAAATCGCCACAAATGACTACCGGCTTTAGAACCTCGAGTTGTTTTATATAATTTAGAAAATCAGCATCCCATTGTGTTCTATAGGGCAAGCGCTTTAAATCGTTACCTGAATTAGGTGTGTATACGGTCACTAAGTAAAATTCTGTAAATTCTGCGCATAAAACTCTGCCTTCTTGGTCATGTTCCCCGATACCGATGTCACTTTTTACATCAATGGGTTTGACCCGCGTTATGATACTGGTGCCAGAGTACCCTTTTTTTACGGCTGAGTTAGTGAATACATGATAACCCTTTAAATCGCTCAAGGCCTCAATCACTTGCTCGTCTTGTGCTTTAGTTTCCTGTAAACACAGAACGTCACAATCCAGTGAAACTAAAGAATCAAAAAAATCTTTTTTTATTGCGGCTCGAACACCATTAACGTTCCAAGATACTAATTTCATCGAGTTCTCCAAAACTGCTACTTCATTTTTGTTGGGAGCGTATTGTATAGGTTAACAAGCTAATGCCAAGTGATGTTGCGGTGTTTTTTGCGCAAGCAGCGAGAGTTCGTTGAACGCTTGTAAACTGACTAGTCGCAGTGAACTGCACCTAGCAATCTAAATAATATTTAGCCAAGCGTTTGGTATCTTTCATTTGATCACGTTCAGTTTGACTATTGAGCCTGCCTTTATAATCTCGTCGATGGGATACTGAAAGCAAAAATTGTTGAGATCCATCACTCTGAATTTCGGTGGTAAATTGGGCGCTTTCACGCGTCTCTATGCTAAGTATACTTGAACATGCACATAGACAAAAATGATGAAAAAAAACAATTAAAATACTGACTCGTGATCACAAATTGACAACTCAATTGAAGGAGATGGGTGAATAGGTAATTTTTTATAGGATTTGTTGCAAATAGCCACAAATTCCTTTTCGCACTTAGCGCAAATCAACGTTACACTATCGGTGCAAAGTTAGTGTATGTAATGTAAATTAAACATAAATTAAACATAAAGAGTGCAGTATGCTTAAGTCGATCAAATCTACCCTTGTTCTGTTTTCGAGTATTTCAATAACGTTGCTTGCCGGACATGCTAGTGCATACGATCGCATAACAGGTGAAATGTTTGCTAGTCGTTCTGAAGTGATTGCGCAAAATGGCATGGCTGCAACCAGCCAACCATTAGCGACTCAAGTCGCCTTGGATATATTAAAAAGTGGTGGTAATGCTATTGATGCGGCCATAGCGGCAAATGCGATGTTAGGTTTAGTTGAACCCACCGGTAGCGGTATAGGCGGCGACTTATTTGCTATTATTTGGGAAGCCAAATCGCAAAAGTTGTATGGATTAAATGCATCAGGACGATCACCAAAAGGACTTACGCGTGACTATTTTGCTCAGCAGGGCTTAGATAAAATCCCAGCTTTTGGGCCATTACCTGTTTCTGTTCCTGGCGCAGTTGATGGTTGGTTCATGCTAAGCGAGCGATTTGGCTCAAAGCCGATGCAAGAATTACTTGCTCCTTCCATTAGGTATGCGCGCGGCGGATTTCCTGTATCAGAAGTCATTGCTTACTATTTTGAAATGAATCAAAAACGCATAGGGCATTATCCGGGTTTTGAGGAAACCTTCACCATTGATGGAAAAACGCCGAAGAAAGGTCAAATCTTCAAGAATCCAAATCTTGCTGCTACTTACGAAAAATTAGCAACTGGCGGGCGCGATGCATTTTATAAAGGCGATATTGCGCGCACCATCAGTGGGTTTATGCAAAGCCAAAATGGATTGCTTAGTTATCAAGATATGGCCTCACATACATCAGATTGGATTGAGCCTGTATCGACTAATTACCGTGGTTACGACGTGTGGGAATTACCGCCCAATGGCCAAGGTATCGCAGCTTTGCAAATCCTTAATGTATTAGAGTTATACGACATTGAAAGTATGGGGCGAGATAGTGCTGAGTTTGTACATACTTTTGTTGAAGCCAAGAAGCTCGCATTTGAAGACAGGGCTAAGTTTTATGCTGACCCTGACTTTAATCAAATTCCGGTAGATTGGCTGATTTCCAAGGAATATGCAGAAAAACGCCAAAAGCTGATTAATCCTGATATATCTGCAAAACGAGTAGATGCGGGTAAACATGACGGCGATACCATTTATCTGACCGTTGCTGACAGTCAAGGTAATATGGTGTCACTAATTCAAAGTAACTATCGAGGCATGGGATCAGGCATGATCCCAACTGATTTAGGTTTTGTGTTGCAAAACCGTGGTGAAATGTTCTCGCTTGATAAAGACCATTTTAATTCTTTAGAACCCGGAAAGCGTCCGTTTCATACAATTATCCCTGCTTTTGTAACTCGCAATAACAAACCTCTGATGAGCTTTGGTGTCATGGGTGGTGGCACGCAACCACAAATGCATGCACAAATTATTATTAATATGATTGATTTTGGTATGAATTTACAAGAGGCTGGTGATGCACCGCGGATACTGCATAGTGGTTCTAGCTCACCAGAGGGAGATATTATGACCGAAGGTGGTTATATTAGCTTAGAATCTGGATTTTCAGCTAAAACGCGTCGCGATTTACTTGAAAAAGGGCATACAATAAAAGATGTTTCGGGCGCTTTTGGTGGTTATCAAGCAATCATGCTAGACGATAAAAATAAAGTGTATTATGGTGCTTCTGAAACTAGAAAAGACGGTCAAGCCGCGGGATATTAACTAATGAGTCAACCGCAAAAGGGTATTTGCGCAGAGCCAAATTTACATGCTCAATATTTGCTGTTTAACGTTGTCGACGACGACTTTCCGGCAATGCGTGAGAAGCTGTCTCGCCTGCTTGATTTATTTGAGCATTTTGATGATGAACATTATGAGGCAATGGTGTCTGGTGTCATTGCCATAGGCACAAGTTTTTGGTCTGAAATATATCCTCATAGTTCACCTCAAGAACTGACCGGATTCCCAGATATGCAAAGCGACGATCGTTGTGCACCAGTGCTTCCTTGTGACTTATTTATTCAAATTAGAGCCGACCGTCTGGATATCTGTCACGCTGTGGGTATTGAAGTGCTCGATTTACTTCGCGTGCACGTTGAACTCGTGGAACAGGTTAGTGCTTTTCGGTATCTTGATGGTAGAGATTTAACTGGTTTTCTGGATGGTGAAGACAATCCAAGAGGTATGAAAAAATTTGATATTGCGGTAGTTGGCGATACTGATCTTGAGTACAAGGGTGGCAGCTATGTCCACATTCAGCGTTATCGCCATGATATGAATCGATGGAATTCATTGTCATTGCGCAGGCAAGAAGGCGTGATGGGTAAAACAAAAGAGCATAATTTGCCCTTAGTCGACAGCGGACGCTCATCGCATAGTTTTCGTACTAGATTATCCGGTCCAAATGGCGACTATCCTAGCTTATTAAAGCAAAGCATGCCGTATGGCGACATGTTAATGCAGGGCCTATTCTTTATTAGCTGTGCAAGCAACAGTAAGTCATTTAGAGACATGCTACACAGCCGTATTTTTGGTGATGAAATGGGGCATTATGATCGCCTTCTCGATTATTCAAACGCTGAAACAGGAGCTGCTTTCTTTGCACCTTCAATCCAATTCATCAAACGTCATGCAAAAGAATATGACGATGGGAAAGTGCCTTTTTGAGCGATTTATTAGGTGAAGCTGATAAGGATGCTTCGACCGCATTAGCGCCGTCTGTACTCGTCGAATCCCTTGCGTTCTCTTACGTTTGCGGCAAGCCTATTATTGATATTAAGCAATGGCATTTACATAAATCAGAACACGTATTCTTATACGGCCCCTCTGGGTGCGGTAAAAGTACGCTGTTAAATTTACTTTCAGGTATTTTAGCACCGCAGCAAGGCACGGTTAATATATTAAATACAGATATTACAGCATTAAAACCGAGCAAAAGAGACCGCTTCAGAGCGCAGCATATTGGTGTCGTTTTTCAGCAATTTAATTTAATCCCTTACTTGAGTGTGCTCGATAATATTCGCCTAGCAATCCATTTTGCTAACGACAAAGCTGATACAGACCGGTCTTATAAAAAAAATGCGAGAACACAAGAACGCATAGTCTCCATGTTGCAAGCGTTAGAATTACCCGTAAATTGCATACAGCAAAAAGCCAGTGAATTGAGCGTTGGGCAACAACAACGAGTCGCCATAGCTCGAGCGCTAATTAATAAGCCGGATGTTCTGATTGTTGATGAACCCACATCGGCTCTCGATTCATCCGCTAAAGATGCCTTTATGAAGGTGCTTATTGAAACCGCGACAAAGTCAAACGCTGCACTTATATTTGTTAGCCATGACCACTCATTAGCGAGTCATTTTAAGCGAGTTGAATCATTAACTGACATAAACGGTGGGCCCGCTTTAGTAAATCAATTGGATAGCAAAACATGATTTTTAGCGTTGCCAAACAGAGTTTGTTGCATAGAAAAGTGTCAGTATTTTTGACGTTTTTAGCCTTGTTAGTCAGCGTATCTTTGCTAATGTCCATCGAGCATATTCGCAAAGAAGCGAAAAGTAGTTTTTACCGCACAGTTTCTGGTGTTGACTTGATTGTTGGAGCTCGAACAGGACAAATTAATTTGCTGCTAAGTTCAGTATTTAGAGTGGGTGCCAATGCGAATTCGGTTAGTTGGGAAAGCTATCAGCGTATTGTTTCGAATCCACAGGTGGAGTGGGCAATTCCTCTGTCACTAGGTGATTCGCATAAAGGTTTCGCTGTCATTGGCACGACAAACGCGTATTTTGAGCACTACCGCTATGGCGACAAGCGCCAATTGAGCTTTGAAATCGGCGGACGTTTTACCAATACTATGGCAAATGAAGTCGTGACTAACAGTCAAAAGGCAGCGTCAGTGATTAATCACTTTGATGTTGTTTTAGGTGCGGATGCGGCTAGGCAACTGAAGTATAAAGTGGGCGATCAAATCATCATTTCTCATGGTGTAGGTAACGTTAGCTTCAGTCATCATGCTGATCATCCGTTCACCGTTGTGGGTATTTTGCGGTTTACCGGCACACCAGTAGATCAGGGCGTACACGTCGGTTTAAACGCGATAGAGTCTATTCATGTGCAACCCAAAGGAATCTTATCCAAAAAGCCACTTTCTCAAAATAGTCTAAAAAATTCTAAACAAGCTGAAGATAATCATGATGAGCATATTGCTGATCCAGACACGGAATCGACGGTAGCTACTCTATCGAGTCAAGTCAGTCATGATTTGTATGAACACGACAACATGCTGCCAACTCAAGTGTCGGCTTTGATGCTAGGCCTCAAGTCACGTATCGCTGTGCTGCAAGTTCAACGGCAAGTAAATCAGGATAAACTTGAGCCGCTCTCAGCTATTATCCCTGGTGTTGCCTTAGGCGAGCTTTGGCGTTTAGTTGGTGCGATTGAAAACGTGCTGCGTATTATTTCAGCCGCAGTAATGATTGCCAGTCTGTTAGGTTTGAGTACGATGTTACTAGCCTCTTTGAGGGAGCGTAAGGCTGAAATTAACGTGTTGAGGATAATGGGTGCAAAACCTAGCTTTGTATTCTGGCTAGTGCAGTTAGAGGCGCTGAGCATAGCATTAGGAGCCTGTATTATTGCGGTGGTATCTGTTGTGGGCCTAATTTTTCTGAGTAATGACTGGTTGTTGGCGGAATATGGTTTATCGTTAAGTCCGAATATTCTTTCGATACACATTCTGTGGGTTTTAGTTGCGGTGCTAGTGGCGACATTTTTGATCGCGTTAATACCGAGCATTGGTGCCTACCGAAATGCGCGCACGCTTACCTAGTATAAATAAAAGCAATAAGCGTGGTGCTAACTTATTCTCAAAATTCGCTAATAAATGCCGGTTATCAAGCGATAAACTTTACTAGTAATAAGACGTTTAGTCTTCAGCGCCTTTTCGTATTCCAGAGAGTGTTATGTCTAATCTATTGTCATCAGTTGATCAGCGCACGCAGTTAGTTAGTGAAAACCGCCACCAACTTCTGCTGGTAAGAATAACTATTTAACTGCTTTTACAAGAGTAGAGAACGATGGCGAAGTGGAACTTGTGGAAATCATTGATGTTGAAAAGTACTTTCAGAAATCATTCATTACGATACGTCAATTTCAGAAAGTCTCTTAGATTCTGATGTAAAGGAAAGTTTAATAGGTCAGAAAGTACTGGTAGTTGACGACTCAGCAACTGCTCTATGGCAAATTCGTGAAACACTGACACAGTTAGGTATTGAAATAATTGAAGAAAAAGACGGACTTAAAGCACTTAATCTTTTAAAAAGTTGGGCCGATGAGGGTAAAATCGTCACAGATGAAATTTTAATGATGTTTACTGATGCAGAAATGCCACAAATGGATGGTTACCGACTGACTGCAGAAGTGCGCAAAGATGAGAGAATGTCGACTTTATTTATTGCTTTGAACACGTCGTTAAGCGGCAGTTTTAATGAAGCTATGGTCCGTAAAGTAGGCTGCAATAGATTAATTTCTAAATTCCAGCCTGATTTGTTAGTCGAAGTTGTACAAGAACGAATGAGAGAATTATTAAAGGACAGATACCGAGAATAGGCCTTTAAGCGATCTAAAAGGTTGACTATAGCGAGTTAATTTTTGGCCTACTGCTCTGTCAAATAAAGCTATACTGGGCTTTTGACCTAAGATGAAATAACCTAGGGTTTAACATCAACGATGAGGTACTAATTTTTATGAAGTCCGCCATAGTAATAACCATTTTTTTTAGCTTTTTACTTAGTTTCCCTTTATTAGCTGGGACAGTTGTCAAGCCTGCACCTTTAGTTTCCATTCCGACCCATGATAACTTTTTCAACAGCATTGCGGCTCTATGCGGCAAAGCATTTGAGGGTAAAGTTGTGTTTGACAATGATCCAAGTCCTGCATTTGCGAGCAACCTAGTTATGCATGTTAGAAAGTGCTCAGCTACGCAGTTACAAATTCCATTTCATCTTGGCAGTAATGCGTCGCGTACATGGATTATTACCAAAACGGGGAGCGGCTTAAATTTAAAACATGATCATAGAAATGAAGATGGCAGCGATGATGCGTCAACCATGTATGGTGGGCACACAATCGACGCAGGTTATGATCAGGCTCAGTCGTTTCCAGCAGACCAGTATTCAAAAGAATTATTTTCCCAAGCAGGTAATCCTCAGTCAAATGGCAACACATGGCAAATGTTTATTTATCCTGAAAAATTCACTTATAGAATGGTTCGAGAGGGAAGAGAGTTCAGAGTTGATTTTGACTTAACTAAACCTATTACAGTGCCAGAAGCACCGTGGGGATATGCAGACTGAGCATTTTATCCGCTCAAGTTATAGATCGTAGACCGTAGATAAATAGCCGTTAAAGTAAAACGGCTATTTTTGCAAAACACATGTTTATGTTTATACTCAGAAAAGAACTTGCCATCGAAAAGGATTGTCGTGTCAAAATTTTCTATTCTATTTATTGTACTATTCCCAATTATTCACTTTACTGTTTATGGTCAACAACTAACGGTTGACGATTTTCTTGCTGCCCCAGATATGCTCACAGCCAAAGTCTCCCCTAACGGAAAATTTGTAGCGAGCATATGGAATTTTGAGGACCAACGTTCAGTAGTCATCTTTGATATTGAAAACGCCAAAGTTGTGTCACGGTTTGGTGACAACGTCATTAGACCTTATGACGTATCTTGGGCAAATGATAATCGAATCTTGGTGAAGTTGTTAGTCCCCTACAACACTAAAAAAGTGCGGCGTGAATCAGAATCGAAAGACGACTTTGATATTGATGATTATTTCATGTTTGGCCGAATTATCTCAGCTGACCTAAACGGGGAAGGCGCTATCGCGCTTCTGAACGACGAGGGTTCGGTCAAACGTAATGTGAACTCAGCTAGAATTACGCATTCGCTGCCTGATGATCCAGAACATATTTTGATGTCAGCTTATCGTCGCGAGCGTCTAACGTTGTTTAAGGTCAACGTAAGTTCGGGGGAGTCTGAGAAAATAGTCTCAGGAGGCAGATTTACTGTCGCTTACGTAAACGACAAAGCAGGTAATTTATTCTTCAAGTATGACTACAAACCCGTCGCTAAAACCATTGAGATTTTTAAATACAATGGTCAAGAAGAATGGAGCACTGTGGATGTCATTTATTTTGATGAAGATGATGAAGACAAAAACAAAGTTGAATTTAAAGATTTAGTTGGCATTAAAGACGGTCAGCTTGTCTATCGAAAGCTGAATGAAAATAGCGGTTTTCATGAGCTCATTTTACTCAAAGATGACCAAAAAGAAGTATTCATTAGTTTACCAAAAACAGACATCGTTAGTGTTATCAGGCAAGGCATGGACAACGAGGTAATCGGTTATACAACGTTAACGGATATTTATCGGTCGTACTATTTTGATGAAAGTAGGCAAGCGGTCTACGAAAAAGCATCAGAGTATTTTAAAGGCGAAAACTTTTCATTTAGCAGTATTTCAACTGATCAAACCCATGCAATCGTGAAGTCTTGGGGGGCTAATAATCCAGTTACGTATTTTACCTATGATTTGGTAAATGATGAAATCAAAAAATTTAACTACGCATATTCAGCGTTACCATCTGAAAAATTAGCGTCTGGTTTTAAGGCCCAATATCTTGCAAGAGATAAAATGCTGATTAATGCCTATATCTACGCACCACCGAGTTTTGATGGCTCTAAGGCTCTCCCTCTAGTTGTGATGCCTCATGGCGGGCCACAATCCCGAAACTCTCTCAATTATAATGATTTTACCCAATTCATCGCTACTCGCGGATATCTAGTCATTAAGCCAAATTTTCGGGGGTCTACGGGTTATGGCAAAGCCTTCGAGAGCGCCGGTTATAAAGAGTGGGGCGGTAAGATGCAAGAAGATCTTGAAGATGCGGTGGCTTTCTTAATTAAGGAAGGGCTAGTAGACGCGTCGAAAGTTTGTATTGTAGGTGCATCTTATGGAGGCTACGCAGCTCTTATGGGAGCAGTAAAAACGCCGGATATGTTTCAGTGTGTTGTCAGTATAAATGGTGTCACACACTTGCCAGAGCAGGTTGAGTTTGACTTAAATAAGTTTGAATCTGAAGAACTTCACACTTTTATTAAAGAGAGCATTGGTGATCCTGATGCTGATGCAGATATGTTGAAAGCACGCTCTCCTGCGCTACTAGCCAAAAACATTAAAGTGCCCGTTTTGCTTATTCATGGGGATAAAGACGAAGTTGTGCCTTATGAACAGGCTGAGATGATGGAAAAAGCCATGAAAAAACATAACAAAACAGTAGAATTTATTACGCTTGAAGATGCGGGTCATTCTATATTTTATTATGACGAAGATATCAGGGCTGTTTATGGTGCAGTTGAACGATTTCTTGCAGAATCTTTAGTCACTAAAAAAGAGCAAGCAAACTAAAAGGATGGCATCGAAGGTTGATGTTGTTTGATTACCTATTTAGTGTCTTTGATTTTTGCTTCAAGGTAATTTTTTCACGAACTTCTCGAGTTCATTAGTGCGCTCAACCTTAAGATAGTGAGAATAAAAGGTGTTTATTTGCCGAGAACCTTATAAAATATAAAGTCATGAACATTAGCTTTTCTTTAACGGCCCTATTATATAAATTGCGCAATAACAACACTTCTACATTCAGACAAAGTCTGAAACTTGCTTGGCCTATTTCGTTGCAAAGTATTCTAGTAACTATGCTGGGTATGAGCGACATTATGATGGTCGGTCATCTGGGCGATGCTGCAGTTGCTTCTGTTGGATTAGGTAATCGCATTCAGTTTGTTGTGTTGATCATTTTGTCTGGTTTGGCTGCTGGTGTGGGTGTGTTGTCTGCGCAATATTATGGTGCGGGCAAATACACGCGTATCGGTCCTATCGTGATAAAGACATTGATTATTGGCGCTGCACTGTTATTGCCGGTGGTATTGCTGACTTTTGTTTTTGGCGATAGGCTCGTTGGCTTAGCAACGACTGATCCTGCAATCATTAATGCTGGCACACAATATCTGTGGGTCACTATGCCTAGTTTGGCTTTCGTGTTGGTGGTGATGGTTTTTGAGAATGCGCTGCGTGGCTTTAGTCAGGTTAGGCTTTCTATGGCGCTTGGTAGTGTTGCGATTGTTATCAATATCGCGCTGAATTACTGGTTAATTAACGGAGGCTTGGGAGTTGATGCTCTGGGTGTTTTAGGTGCAGCTTGGGCAACCTTTATTGCCAGATCCATTCATGCCTTAATGATTGTTTTTTGTCTGGCGAAAAGCAAACATATTGTCTTCCCTCGCTGTATTACGGGTAGTGATTTTTATAACAAAGAACAGTGGCGGCACTTAATTAACTTAGTATGGCCAATGATGGTGAGCTTCGGTGTTTGGTCATTAGGCACATTTGTTTATCAGCTAATATACGGTCGTATTGGGACACAAGAACTCGCTGTAATGAGCCTAATGGCTCCGCTAGAGGGATTATTAGTGGCCTTCTTTTTTGGCTTTGCTTCAGCATGCTCTATTATGGTTGGCCAGCGACTTGGGCAAGATGCGTTTAGTTCTGCGTGGTCAGTAGCGCGGAGTTTTGCGATTAGTGCACCAATAGTAACCCTTATCTTAGGGGTGCTGATGTTGAGCTTGGAATCATTAATGTTCATGCCTTACTCCAACTTGGACCAGAGTACTCTAGCTGTCGCCCACGATATATTTCTCCTGATTACATTTGGCACTTGTATAAAAGTATTTAACATGACGGCTTCAATGGGGATTTTGCGCGCCGGTGGTGATAATAAGCACTGTCTGATTATCGATTTCTCGGGCATGTGGGTAATTGGCATACCGTTGACTTTTGCTGCGGCATTCTATTTTGCTTTGCCGCTCTATTGGGTAGTACTGATTACCTATTCAGAAGAAATCGTCAAGTCCGTCCTGTTTGTCTATCGGATGAGAACAAAGCACTGGTTACGCAACCTTACATTGCATTCAGTGCCGCCGTAGTTAATTCAGTGCGTTATCCACAGTTAAGGTAGCAAATCGTGTTTCTTGTATATTCATATACCAAGACGATGCGGACTCTACAATTGTAATTCGGTGACTTCATGTATTAAGTTTGCGATGTGATAAATTGCAGCCCTATGCTCTGCTTGTAAACTTAACATCCGTTGTATTTACTTTTATCTTTTCGCCAGTTGAAATATATTCAGGCACTTGGACGGTCAAACCGGTAGATAAGATAGCTGGTTTTGTGCGAGCACTAGCCGACGCGCCCTTGATTGAAGGGTCGGTTTCAGTAATAACCAAATCAACTGAGGCTGGTAATTCAATACCCACTGGCTTGTCATCTACGATTAACACCTGTAACCCCGTTGTTTCTTCAGTAATAAATAAAAGCTCATCGCTAATCGTTTCTTTATCAAGAGAATAAGGGGTGTAATCTTCATTATCCATAAAGACATATTCATCGCCATCGTTATATGAAAACATCACCTTTTTCTTGCTAAATTCTGCTGTATGTATCATTTCATCTGCTTTGAAACTTTCATCGGCTTTAGCACCGGTAGCGACTTCATATAAACGCATTCTATATAAACTTGCACCGGCTCTCCCGCTCGGCGTAAGCTTTACGATGTCTTTCACAAAATATACTTTTCCATTCAGTTCAATGGCGGCATTTTTCTTTATTTCACTGGCTTTTGGCATACTGCTTCTCGTTAGTATCGATAATAAAGTTCTGGTTTGTTTAAAAATAGAACGGGCTGGGGGAATGATATAACACTTTTGCATACCATGTCTGCTATTGATAGCAGGCACCTATTCAAGAGCCTCTAATCGTGACCGATCTGTAGTGCACCATCCCAGTTTTCAGGAACGCCATGTAAAATCAGTTGTTCGGTCCACTTAATATGATGCTTTATGATGGGATCTTCGGGACTCAACTTTCTAGCTTCACGGAATACACCGAGTGCGTCGCGCAAGTTACCAGCAATTCGTAAATCCAATCCTTGTTGAATCGCCTCAGTCATCGCTAATCGTTTCTTTTGCAATGGGTCAGGTAAATGTGAGAGTACTTCAACTAACTTTAAAGGTTCGGTGCGACCTTTTACCTTAACCCAGTCGATGGTGCGGGAAGCAAATGCGTATCCTGCCGTTGCCACTAACTGGTCCGTAACAATGATATCGACGTCGTAAACTGGCGCCAATGTTTCAAGACGTTGTGCAATATTAACACTATCACCAATAACGGTTGTATCCATCCTATCGTCTGAGCCTACTGTACCAATAATGACGGGGCCAAAGTGAATACCAATACCAATATTGACCGCAGTATAGCCACTTTTTGCACGGTGCTCATTGTATAAAAGTAATGCTCGCCTAAGGCCAATCGCAGCTCGAATCGAATCTTGTGCTTTGTCACAGTCGGATCCTTCAGGATTGTCGAACAACGCCATAATGGCATCACCAATAAATTTATCGATAAAGCCTTTGTTGTCGTGAATAGGTGCATTCATTCGCAAGAAGTACGAATTTAGAAAATTCATTAATTCCTGAGGGGTCATTTTTTCTGAGAGGCCAGTAAAGCCTCGAATATCGCAGAATAAAATGGCGACATTGTCTTCGTCGGCATAACCGAGTTCGATTGATTGGCCTTGTTTATAAATGTGCTCTACAAATTGTCGAGGAACAAACTTTTGGAAATTTTGGTTGAGGTGCATCGCTTGGTCAGCCTTTTGCTGATAAGAATGCTTCTCGGAGTCGGTATATTGGATAAGTTTATTTTTGATGCGTCCAGCCCTACGCAAGGCACTTAACCCGAGCGCAGTGCTTATAACCGCATAAATTGATAAACCAAAAACCCAAAAGAGCACGCTTAACTTCCTTTTACTTACTTCGCAGTAATTTGCTTGAACGCCCTGTCTGCGGCCTCAATAGTTGCTTCAACAACATCAATAGTATGCATTTTAGAAACAAAACCTGCTTCGTAAGATGCCGGTGCAAAATAAACACCTTCGTTCAACATTGCATGGTAGAACTGGTTAAACTGCGCAGTATTACAATTGATTGCTTGCTTATAATTAGTGACATGCTCAACGTCAGTGAAAAACATCCCAAACATACTACCAGCGACATTTATACTCATAGGTATATTATTTCGATGTGCTGTATCTCTTATCCCTTCAGCTAATATTTTGGTATTTTCAAAAATACTATCGTAAAAACCAGGTTCAGCTAATTGCGATAGCGCGGCAAGACCTGCTGCCATCGCGATTGGGTTACCTGATAATGTACCTGCTTGGTATATAGGACCGGTTGGCGCTATGTGTGTCAGTATTTTCTTTTTGCCGCCAAAAGCACCGACTGGCATACCGCCACCAATGACTTTACCAAGACAAGTAAGATCAGGTTCTACGCCATAACGCTCTTGAGCTCCGCCTAAAGAGACCCTAAACCCGGTCATAACTTCATCGAAAATTAGCAATGCGCCATAGTGGTCGCAAATGCTACGCAAGCCTTCTAAGAATCCTTCTACAGGCGGTATGCAGTTCATGTTACCAGCGACCGGTTCTACAATAATGCAAGAGATGTCGTCGCCATGTTGATCAAATGCGGCTTGCACAGAGTCAAGATCATTAAAGTCGACGGTTAAGGTATGCTTTGCAAAATCATCGGGTACACCTGGTGAACTAGGAACGCCTAAGGTAAGCGCACCAGATCCAGCTTTCACTAAAAGAGAGTCGGCGTGGCCATGGTAACAGCCTTCAAACTTCAATATTTTGTCTCTGGCGGTATAACCACGAGCAAGACGAATTGCACTCATAGTAGCTTCGGTACCTGAATTTACCATGCGCACCATTTCCATTGACGGTACTAACTTATTGACTAATTCAGCCATAATAATTTCGGCTTCGGTTGGTGCGCCATAACTCAAACCGAATTCAGACGCGTCAATAACGGCTTGCCTGACTTTGGCGTTGTTGTGGCCTAATACCATTGGGCCCCAAGAGTTAATGTAGTCAATATAGCGATGGCCATCTACATCCCACATGTAGGGGCCATCGGCCTTATTGATAAATCTAGGCGTCCCACCGACTGCTTTAAATGCGCGAACAGGTGAGTTCACGCCGCCGGGGATCGTAATTTGAGCTCGTGCGAAAAGTTTTTCTGATTGAGTTGTCATAGTTAGCTTTGGCCTTTATTGCTATACCAATGTACGGGTCTATCGAAATTAGAGACTTTGTCTTCAACGCCTAATGTCAGTGCAAACAATGCCATTCTGACTAAGACGCCGTTATCAGTTTGTCTAAAAATCGCCAGATTAGGATTGAGATTTAAATCGTTATCAAGTTCGTTTGCTTCCGCTCTGGAGTCTCTAGGGAGAGGATGCATGATGACTGTTTTTGATTGAAAGTGTTTTGTATATATTTGTTGATTCAAACGAAATTTTCCACGATATTTATTTGCTTCATCTTGCGATGGAAAGCGCTCTTCTTGAATACGAGTCTGATAACAAATATCTGCATTAAAACTCCCTTCCAAGTGCTCAGTTATTGTTAGTTTGTGTCCCGCATTAATTATCATATCGCAAATATAAGCAGGCATACTTAGCTCTTGCGGTGAAATAAACGTAAAATGTAGATCTTTGTATAAGCACAATAACTTTGATAGGGAGTGTACGGTGCGGCCGTATTTAAGATCGCCAATCATGGCAATGTTTAAGCCATCAATTCCTTCACCGTGAAACTTTCTTTCTTTTTCGATAGTGTATAAGTCTAGTAATGCTTGTGTTGGATGCTCGTTAGCACCATCGCCACCATTTATTACCGGCACTCGACTGCCTTCGGCAAACTCGGCCACAGAGCCCTCTTGTGGATGTCGCATGGCGATTATATCGGAATAACCGCTAAGCACTCTAGCGGTGTCATACAATGACTCTCCTTTAGCTAGTGCCGAGTTACTCATACCGGTAGTTTCTCGAACCTCGCCTCCCAGCAAATTGAATGCAGTGCCGAAGCTGACTCGGGTTCTTGTGCTAGGTTCGAAGAACAAATTACCCAGTATCGCACCTTCAAGAACTGTTGTGCGTTTCTTGCGCAGCGCATAAGGTAACATGCTGTCGGCTACCAAAAAAACCTTCTCTATAGCCTCTCGGTCAAACTGCGCGACACTTAAAACATGATTACCAGTAAATTGAGTCATCAAAACGGCGCCTTTATCGGTGAAATATTACGTGTTGCGCAGTTTATCAAAAAACTGCAGATTAAAGCGCTAAATTTGTATAAAAATAATAGAAAAGTGTCAGTATTGTTGCACAAGTTACTATCGATCTTATCTTGCTCGATTAATTAAACAATTCGGCAATCTTAAGGGTTTTAGTAACTACCTTCCGTGCATAGGCTTTCAGCTCTGCTAGCTCTTGCTCGTATGCTAACCCTAGCATGCTGAGCATATGATAATTACCTTTCAAAAGATTGAAAAAATCCGTCGCCAGTTCTTTAGCATCAGACTCTAATAACTTACTTTCGGGGTGTTTCATCAGTAAGTCTTTGACCAAGTTGATGCTATGCGATGGTCCTGCGTTATAAAAAAGTTGTGCTAGATGTAAGTTATTCTTTGATTCGCCTATAACGACAGAATACATCGCAATAACGCGTTTATCGTTGAGTAATTGAATGAACTGAAAGGCAATTGAATACAGAATATCGTCAAGCGGATTCGAATCGATACCAATGGCAGCTTCCTCAACCCGGTATTCCTCACACTTGCTCTCAATAACCGCATTATACAACACGTCCTTATTTTGGAAATGCGAATAAACGGTCTGTTTGGAAACACCACTGTGTTTAGCAACGGCATCCATAGAAGTACGATCATACCCTTGCTGCAAGAATAGCTCTCCTGCGTGATGCAAAATTTGCTGACGTTTTTCGCTACTCTTGGGCCGGCCTACCATCTTCGGTTTGCTTTGCTCGGGTGACTTTTTAGCAGGTATAGATGAAATGGTGATAACTTCCGTAATGGTATATGAATTGTTCCGCAATAGAGATGAAAATATTGCCACTCCGATCTAATTTAGCATAACGTTAGTAATCATACTAGACGGTCCAGTATTTATGCTTTAGCATGCGACGGCATTACGACAAGTTACAGATATTCAGCTTCTAATATCGAGCAGAAATTAACCTTCTCACTACGTGTAAAAAGGTGAGAGTCAGCTTATAAGTAGCACAAAAATGACATTCTTTTTAGCATTGGATTTTAATATATGAGCATTAATAGCGGTCCCGATGATAACAAAGCTTCAACCTCAGATCTATCTGCAGAGCAAGCAAATGAGCGCAAACTTGGTGATGGCTATAACTTTGAAAAGAACGGAAAGTTGGCACTGCTATTTCTTTGCATTGGCAGTTTCCTATTGTTGACTGTCTTGATTTTATTTTCAGGTGATAAAGCAGCAATTGCGTTTGCAGATGAGCAATTGATGATTATTGAAGATGCGAAAGTCAATGTGCAAGTACTTTCAATCCAATCAGCTTACACAAAGCAACGAAAAGTCTATGGGCTAATTGAGTCTGCACAACAAGCCGATCTGGCTTTTGAACTTTCCGGAGTGATTGAAAAAACACGGGCTGCTGAAGGCGAAAGAGTAAAGAAAGGTCAAATTTTAGCAACATTAGATAAGCAAAGATTATTCGCTCAAAAGAAAGAACTAGATGCAGTTTTAATAAGAGCAGAAGCAGATGCAAGGCTGGCTAGCTTATCGGCAAAGCGAACTGCTGAATTAGTCAAAAAGCGCTTAGAGCCAGAGCAGAGGTTAGACGAAGCGAAGGCAGGTTTAGATGCGGCCAATGCGTTAGTGAATGAAGTACTAGCTAAACATGAAAGCCTTGAGGTCGAACTCCGGAAGTCGTCGTTAGTTGCGCCTTTTGACGGTCAGCTTGTGCAACAATTATTGGATTCAGGAACCGTGGTGAGTTCCGGTCAGCCGGTGTTCTCACTAATGGCTGAGTTGGACTTAGAGGCCAGAATAGGACTGCCAACTCAGTCTCCTCTAGCATTGAATGTAGGTGCTTCTTACGGGCTGAGCTATGAAGGTGAAACGTTACCATCAATATTAATTTCAATAGCAAAACAACGAAATAGAGCTACACGAGCTGTAGATGCTGTATTTAAGATAGATTCCCAAGCGGCACAAAAACACTATCTTATGCCAGGTGATCTAGTATCACTGTCAGTCGACGTACAAATTCAAAAACAAGGTGCATGGATCCCTATTAGTGCTCTATCCAATGGCGTTAGAGGCTTGTGGACGTTGTTTGTTATTGATAAGTCAAGCGGCTCTCAAGTTATTCAGCCCCGCAGTGTGTATGTAGAATATATGGAGCAGGACCGTGCATTTGTATCAGGCGCTATAGTGCAAGGTGAGTTGCTAGTTACATCAGGATTGCACAGATTAACGCCTAACCAGTTAGTAAAAAATATCCATGTGCTCAATACGGCGAGAAATTAAACAATGTCGAATGCACAGCCTAATTCACCTTGGTATACGACTTTCTTTCGTCGAGGACATTTGCTTGCGTTAAGCATCATTATTATTCTCGTCGCCGGTTTGTCGGCAGTGACAACCCTGCCGCGTCTTGAAGACCCGCGAATCGATTTACGTAATGTGATTATTCTTACATCTTACCCGGGTGCCTCCGCCGAGCGAGTTGAAGCCTTAGTATCTGACGTACTTGAAGATGAACTTCGTGAGTTATATGAAATTAAGGAAATTAAGTCTACATCAAAAGCAGGCTTCTCCAGCGTGATGGTTGAATTACAAGATTGGGTAGACAACTCAACCAATCAGCAAATATTTTCAAAAATCAGGGATAGCCTGGAGAATGCATCAATAAAGTTACCTGTTGGTGCAAGTAAACCAATTTTAGAGGATAAGCGCGGAGCGACTGCGTTTACTATGTTAATTTCCATTGATGCGGACATTCCAGAGACGACATTATTGTCAGTTTCAGGAAGACTCGCTAGCGAGCTAGTGGACAGGTTACGCAACGTGCCAGGCACAGAACTTGTGCGGTTGTATGGAAATCCCATAGAAGAAGTCTTAGTTGCGATAGACCCTCAAGCGCTAGCCTCGGCAGGTTTGAGTGTTAGCCAAGTGAGTGAGCGCATACGCACAGCGGATTCTAAGTTACCCGCGGGAATACTAAGAACAGATCAGAAAAACATCAGAGTACAAGTGGCTGAACCGCTTGAAAGTTTAGATATTATTGCGAATATTCCGCTAGTTGCCGCCGACGGCAGTTATTTGCGGCTAGCCGATGTAGCGACTATTGAGCAGTCTTGGCAAACACCTGAGCGTGAGTTTGCTATTGTCGACGGCAGGCGCACAATATTCGTGGCTGCACGCATGCAAACGACAGTGAGAGTTGACCAATGGACGGAGGCAGTTAAAGCAAGAATTACAGATTTTAATAATGAGTTTGATGGTACGGTGAAAGCCAATATGGTCTTCGAACAAAATGAGTATACACAGGCTCGACTGAGCGATTTGACTGAGAATTTGTTACTTGGTTCTGTGGTTGTGATGCTAGTTATTCTCGTGTTTATGGGTGCTAAAGCAAGTTGGATCGTTGGTCTTGCTCTGCCATTATGTGCTGCGTTCGCTATTTTTTCCCTGAGCTTCTTTGATCAACAAATTCACCAAATGTCTATTTTTGGAATTATCATCGCGATCGGCTTATTGATCGATAACGCGATAGTAATTACGGACGAAATTAGATTAAATTTACTTGACCAGAGTCTCACGAGATTACAAGCGCTTGAAAAATCAGTAAAGCATTTATTTTCACCGTTATTGGCTTCGACGCTAACAACGGTATTAGGTTTTATGCCTATTTTTTTATTGACTGGAAATATTGGCGACTTTATTGGCGCTATTGCGATCAGTGTTGTGATGGCATTGCTAGGTTCGTTAGTCATTTCACTCACGATTATTGCTGCGTTAGCAGCTAGGTACTTACCCAGAGATGCTACAAGCGAGCATGCATGGTACCGCCGTGGTTGGCAAATGCCGGCGGTGTCATATCAATTTTCGCGATTGTTGGGTAGGATAATTAAGCAACCTTTTATTGTCTTGTCAGTGATCATTATTTTTTGTTTATCTGGCTTTGTTCTTTCGCAACAATTACCAAGCGTTTTCTTTCCAAGTGCAGACAGAGACCAGTTTGAAATTTATGTGTGGTTACCCAATGGTTCCTCAATCAGTGAGACCAAAAAAGTGGCCCAAAGTATTGATTTGCTTATTCGAGATAAACAAGAAGTACAACAAGTCACTTGGTTAGTAGGTGCTTCCACACCTTCTATCTATTATAACCAGGTAATGTCACGAGACAATTCACCAGAATTTGCAAATGCTGTTATTACCACCAATTCAATTTCTGAAGCGGCAGTGCTGATACCCAAATTGCAATATGAATTGCAAGATGCTTATCCAAATGTGCGAATAGTAGTACGAGCGTTCGGGCAAGGTCCGCCAATACCAGCACCAATTGAAGTGGACGTATTTGGACCAGACATCGACACACTCAACTCATTAGGTGAGCAAGTTCGGTTAGCAATGACTAAAGTTCCTGGGATCACTCAAACAATAGCCACAATTACCACCGGCGAACCAGAGCTGCTATATGACGTGTCTGAAAATGATTCATATCTGGCCCAGTTATCATTAACCGATATTGCTCGGCAACTCCAACTAGCCTTGACTGGAACCATTGGCGGTTCGGTATTACAAGGCACAGAGGAGCTGCCAATCAGAGTGAGAGTAAACGACCAGCAACGTAGTGATTTGAAAGAACTCGACGCGATGCCGTTAATGAATCAAGCATTGACTCAAAATAACGCTAGTATCGGTGTGGCTGCTTTAGGCGAATTTACTCTGATGCCTAGTATTAGTGGTATAACTCGGGTGGACGGTGAGCGAGTTAATAAGGTACAAGCTTTCTTATTACCGGGGGTTCCGGCTATCGATGCCAGTGAACAGCTGCGAAAGTTGTTAGAAAACGGAGATTTTGCACTGCCAAAAGGCTATCGACTCAAAATGGCGGGAGATGCGGATGAACAAAAACAAGCTTTGGGCCAATTAGCGACTTACGCGCCTGTGCTGTTAGTACTGATGGTTACGGTATTAATTCTTACCTTTAATAGCGTGAGGTTTGCTGCTGTTATAGCAATGGTGGCTATATTATCTGTTGGACTAGGCATGTTCAGCTTATGGGTATCGGGATTACCCATTGGTTTTAATCCGCTGCTCGGTAGCGCAGGTTTGATTGGCGTAGCAATTAACGGTTCTATCGTTGTCATAGCAGCTATCAATGGCAATGCTAAGGCTAAAAGTGGTGATACTAGGGCCATTGTTGAAGAAACGATGAGTTGCAGTCGCCACATTTTATCGACAACTTTCACCACTGTGGGAGGCTTGATCCCATTATTGTTATTCTCTCAAGGCTCATTCTGGCCGCCCCTTGCCGTTGTGTTAGCAGGTGGTGTTGGCTTCTCTGTTATCTTGTCATTATTTTTCACTCCGACAATCATTGCAATGATGTGTAGAATACGTAATAGAAAATTACAAAAACGAGCGTACAAGACTGCGAATGCCTAAATTTCTCCAACAAATCAAAGAATGGTGGCAAACAGATTGTGCTTTTTGCCGCCGTTCACGTTATATAGTAATATGGGCCTTAATTATGTTGGTATTTTATTTATATGTCTGGAACTGAATCCGAATCCATTTTCATTAAAGCAGCATCATCTCACAATGCAATGACTTCAATTCTAATTGGGTCTGGCTTGATTACCGTTGGTGCGTTCATGTGTATACTGTTACCAACGATTTTATTTCTACCTGGTGTATTTATTATCAGCGGGGGGATTGTCGGCCTTATCATTGGTTTTTTTAAACTAAAAGAGCCAAAACATAGTCTTGAATTAACCCGCGAGCATATCATTTATTATCACAGACGCGGCAAATGGCGTATTTCATGGGAAAACATCCAACGCATTGATGTGCCCCGAATCACCAAAGGCGTAGAGCAGATTGAACTCGAAATGATTGGCTTTAAACTGCGTGATTCTGACACTTTCCTTGATGAGATTTCACCGCGATTAATTACTTATTTATTGATGGAGCAACGTCCGTTGACCATGCAAAATCGCGATCCGAATTGTTCATCAGGTAGCTGTTATGGTGCCGATATGATTGAGGATGAAAAATTTTTGCGCGCTAGTGGCCAAACAATTAAAGGCGTATCTGCAATGTTTGGTAATAGAATGGAGAAACTTCGGAGTCAATTAGGCTACGACATTTATATCTCGACCAACGAAATTGATAGGGACGCGGCGAAATTTATTTCCTTACTAAAAGATTGCCAAGCAGCGTCAAAATTAGCTCAGGCTTAATGTTGTGTATTTCTAGCGGTCAATAGGCAGGCGGGGATCCTGCAATGTTTCTTGGTCAGAGCTTTCAGGGGATCCTGTGCAGTGTATCGTTTCTTTTATATCGCGCCACTGCTCTAAAATAGCTTCGGCTTCCACAAGAAGGGTCGAGATTAATACTTTCAATGCATCGTATTGCTGTCGTTTTAAGTTGCTTTCAGTTTCGTAGCATACTTTTTGAAAGCTAGTGGCTCCTGTGTAAGCACTTGCGCCATGAAGTTTATGAATACACTGTTGCAATGCTTCAAAATCTTGTTTTTGCCAGTGTGACTCTATGTCGACCAAGCTCTGTGGTAATATAGCGATAAATCCTTCAAGAAAATCACGAGCACCTTCTTCGTTGCCATTTGCTTTGGTAATGGCAATTTGCCAATTTATTGCGACGTTTTCGGTTTCGGTAAAATCAGTTCCTTGGCACCAGATTTTAATAGTCTTAACTAATGTATCTAAATTAACAGGCTTAGGCAGGTAATCGTCCATTCCTGAAGACATAAAACGGTCTTTATCTTCTGATAATGCGTGTGCTGTAATGGCAATAATAGGCGTTCCCATATTGAGTGCAGTTTGTCTAATATGCCTTGTTGCTTCAAGTCCATCCATGCTTGGCATTTGGATGTCCATCAATATGAGGTCATATTCGTTTTGCTTACATAAACTGACAGCGTCAGCGCCACAAGAGGCTGAATCAAGTGTTATAGGCGAGTCGCTTAACCATGTATCGAGTAGTTTTAAATTCAAAGCCATATCGTCTACGGCCAAAATTCGTAATGGTGGCAGCGACTTCAGTCCTGACTTAATACTTTTTTCTGCTGCCTCGATATGTGCTTTTTTCAGATCGTAGATATTTCTTAACGTTAATGGCGAGCGAATGACGGCAGGCTGATTAACTACCCGATGAAGTTGGTGATCCTCAGGTTGGGGACCAGAAAATATAAGCACGGTTTTCTGAGATTTTATTTTTAATAAACGATTAATAATGCTTGTTCTGCGGGCTATATATCGCATCGGCAGAGAGGCGAAAATATACTCAAATGACGTATCTGTTTGCTCAAAAGCCGCTATTGAATCGAATGTATAAGTGTCAAAACCAAGACTCTTAAGAAGTCTGCAGGTAATTTTTCTACTTTGTGGTATGGGGTCATAAATACCCGCTTTTTTTGCTACAAAGTGATCCTGTGTGGCTGGTATTATTTGACGATCAACCGCTCTAAACGGTATGTTTATCTTAAATTTACTGCCTTCTGAGTAATGGCTTTCAACTTCAATACTGCCCTGCATTAAAAAGGTCAGTTCTTGACAAATAACTAACCCTAAGCCAGTGCCTTGGAAGGATCTATTTAACTCGTCATCAAGTTGATTGAATGGTTTAAATAATTTGCTTTTGTCTGCACTACTGATACCTATGCCAGTATCCTCAACTTCAATGCACAGCAGGTAATTGTCATCGCCAAATGGTAACGCTTTGACACGCAAGATTACGTGTCCGTAGTTAGTGAATTTTAAAGCGTTACTTAACAGATTACATACCAGCTGTTTTAGCTTGAAGCTGTCACCTATTAACATTGAAGGGAGAGTATCAATATCAAACATGAACTCTAATTGTTTTAAATGTGCAGGTTTTGCCATCAAGCTTACAATATTTTCGAATAGGTCGAGTGGCGAAAACGGCTTCTGATTAATGGTCAGTTTACCTGCTTCTATCTTAGAAAAGTCAAGGATGTCATTCACAACCGTTAGTAAGTCGGACGCAGCGTTATTGATAATGCGTATATGTTCATCTCGTTCAGTATCATTTGTGCTGTTTTTTAGCTCCTGACTAAAGCCAATAATAGCATTCAATGGTGTTCGAATTTCATGTGACATGTTGGCTAAGAACTGACTCTTAACGTGGCTCGCCTTGACTGCCTCCCTGCGAGCGATATTCAAGTGAACGTTTTGCTCTTCAATGAGTAAAAAGTTGTTTTCCGCATCGTTTGCTGCTTGACGGATTTCTAATTCGAGACTGAATCTAACCTTCAGAATTATGGCGACTACGAAGCATAAAGTTTGTGCCAATAATGCAGCTTGAAATACATAGGTTGTAAAATAGTTAACCGGTAATTTACCGGCAATAAATAGAAAGCTAATAAGCGAGCCGAAGGTGATAAATAGCCAACCGGCCAAGACTATTTTGGCTGGTGAAAATGCGTTACTTATATTTCTTACCGTGAAGGTGATGTTTGCAAGTAGCGCAATAAAACAAACACTGATGATAAGGAGAGCTTGGCCAAATTCGCTAAACCAGCCAAATAATACAATAATAAAAGTCAGTGTAAGTACTAAAAATAGTAGTTTTAACCCTAAATAGCTTGCACTAAAGCTAGTCGGTTTAGGCAAAAACGTTAGCGTAAATAAACTTGCTGCCGCACAAACGAAGGGTAGAAGCATGTCTACGTTTTTGAAGAAACTAAATGCATACCATTGTGTTGGTAAGAACTGAATGTGTCCGATCCATACCATCTGCCATAAAAATAATAAGCAAATCATCGTAAACAATACAATTGCACTACGCTCTCTTTTACTAATCAGTATGCCGATGCAATAAAGAGCCGTGACCAGCAAGGCACCATAGAAAACACCCCAGACTAAATAATCTAAGATAGTCTCATACTGAAGCTGTTGTTCACTCATCAATCGTACCGGAGCAATTATGGGATTGCGTTTAGATTTGACAAATAAGTAGACTTGATATATTCGTTCAGTGTCGAGCTTGACTCGAAATGTCGGAGTGCGATAGAACTGATTGCCTTGCTTGGGATCACTACTGACTTTTTCTAGTACTTCCTCATTCGATACGAGGTAAAGATGTACCTGATCAAGTTGAGAGAAGTTAATATTAATAATCCAGTTGCGACTGTCGGATAGGTTAGTTACTTCGCCGTACAACCAAATCCCATCAGGATTAAACCCATAGTTAGGAATGTTGTAACTCTCAGAAGAGAGATTAGTGCGGCTTAATTTGAACTCATCAAAGCTCAATGCACGGTTTTTTTGAGGGTATACAGCAATAACAGACGACATATCCACAGCCGATGAATCGTTTGTTAATTTGATCGTCTCTATTGCTTGCGCATAAAACGCTAAAATGAGTAGCGTAAACGTCAATAAAGCGCGTGTTTTTATCGGTTTACACACAAGAATTGTTATGCTTAATACAAAAATAATATAACATGATGTTAATATAGATTTTGCGGCATCATATGTACAGTCTGTTAGCCGGTATCGGAGCAGTTTTTTGAATTTATCCAATGAAAATAAATAAAAGTCGATTATGAGCAATGAAATAACCATTAATACTGACGGTATTGAACAACTACCGTTAAGTCGGTTTGCTGAAGACGCATACCTCAACTATTCCATGTATGTCATCATGGACAGAGCTTTACCGCATGTTGGTGACGGGCTTAAGCCTGTGCAGAGGCGAATTATCTATGCTATGTCAGAGCTTGGCCTGAGTAATAATGCCAAATACAAAAAGTCAGCAAGAACGGTCGGTGATGTTTTAGGTAAGTTTCACCCACATGGTGATTCTGCGTGTTATGAAGCGATGGTGCTAATGGCGCAGCCGTTTTCATATCGATATCCATTAGTTGATGGCCAGGGTAACTGGGGCGCACCAGATGATCCTAAATCTTTTGCTGCCATGCGTTATACGGAATCGCGACTCAGTAAATTCAGTGAAATATTATTGACTGAATTGGGTCAAGGCACAGCTGACTGGCAACCAAACTTTGACGGTACTTTAAACGAACCCAAGGTATTACCAGCTCGGCTTCCACATATTCTGCTGAACGGTATTACAGGTATTGCCGTTGGTATGGCGACCGATGTTCCTCCTCATAATGTGCGTGAAGTAGCCAATGCGTGTGCATTGCTGCTCGATAATAGTCATGCCCAACTGAGCGACTTGTTAGAGCATGTACAAGGTCCTGATTACCCAACGGACGCTGAAATTATTACCCCGCGCAGTGATATACAAAAAATTTATGAAACTGGCCGTGGTTCAATTAAAATGCGTGCAGTTTACCATGAAGAAAGTGGCGACATTATCGTTACCGCGCTTCCACACCAGGTTTCTGGTGGTAAAGTGTTAGAGCAAATCGCAGGTCAAATGCAAGCTAAAAAATTACCAATGGTTAGCGATTTACGTGACGAATCTGATCATGAAAATCCAACGCGTTTGTTAATTACACCACGATCTAATCGTGTCGATATTCACCAGCTCATGCAGCACTTATTTGCAACAACCGATTTAGAAAAGAGTTACCGTGTAAACATAAACATGATAGGTCTTGATGGCCGTCCACAAGTTAAAGACCTGCGCTCTATTTTGACCGAATGGCTAGTATTCAGGAAAGATACTGTAACGCGCCGTTTGCAATATCGATTAGATAAAATACTTGCGCGATTACACATTCTTGAAGGTTTACTCATTGCATTTTTGAATATTGATGAAGTTATTCACATTATTCGCACAGAAGACAAACCTAAGCCTTTCTTGATGGAGAGGTTTACACTCACGGATACCCAAGCTGAAGCCATTCTTGAATTAAAACTGCGTCATTTAGCGAAGCTTGAAGAATTTAAGATAACGGGTGAGCAAGAAGAGTTAGCTAAAGAACGCGACGGTTTACAGTTATTATTGGGTTCTGAGCGTCGCTTAAAAACACTTATCAAGAAAGAACTTTTAGCAGATGCACAAACATATGGTGATGACCGTCGCAGTCCTATTGTTGAACGCGCAGAATCAAAAGCTATTTCTGAGAAAGAGCTTGTTCCGTCTGAAGCGGTCACTGTAGTAGTTTCCGATAAAGGATGGGCGCGTTGTGCAAAAGGCCATGATATTGATGTTGATGGTCTGAGTTACAAATCGAGTGATAAATTCCTTTGCAGTGCAAAAGGCCGCAGTACGCAACTTGTCGCTTTTATTGACTCCTCAGGTCGCACCTTTTCTTGTGACGCACACGCACTGCCTTCCGCTAGAAGTCAGGGTGAACCTTTAACTGGACGCTTTAGTATAGTGGGGGGCGAAAATATAGAACATGTCGTCATGGCCGCCGATGACCAACAGTATCTCTTTGGCTCCGATGCCGGTTATGGTTTTGTTGGTAAATTTTCTGACATGCTAAGTAAGGCTAAAGCAGGTAAAGCTTTTGTTTCATTGCCAAGTGCAGCAAAAGTTATTCGCCCGCAAGCCGTTACTAATGTGCAAACCGACTGGTGCTTATGTATTTCCAATGAAGGTAGAATGTTGTTGTTTCCACTCAAAGACTTACCGGTGTTAAGCAAAGGTAAGGGCAATAAATTAATAAATATTCCATCTGCTAAAGTCAAAACTAGGGAAGAGTATTTAACGGTATTAACCGTTGTACCTGACGGAGCTGATATTAAGGTGTTTGCAGGTAAGCGAGGAATGACCTTAACGGCGAATGACCTAACTCATTACCAAGGTGAACGTGGTCGCAGAGGAAACAAATTACCACGGGGACTGCAGCGGGTAGACTCGGTTGAAATAGAGTATTCAAAAGCAGCTGATGCGCCAAAAGATCCTGAGCAAAAAGTTGAAGAGCCTAAGAATGACGCACCTATTAATGATTAGTAGGTGCGTACCTCAATTGCAGTGATGGCCGTATTCTTGAGGTTTTAGATATTTAGTGCTCCTAATTTTTTTTACTTACTTTTTATTACAGCCACTGCAATAAGTCGCGCCAACTTAACACACCAATCGGCTTCTTTTTGCTATTACACAAGGGGTAAACAAGAAATTTTATTTTTATAAAACAGTTTGATGGCCTCGCGCATTGACGTATTTTCAGAGATAAAAATAACACTTCTCGTGACTATCTGATGTACTCGTTTATTTCAAACCTTCATTTTAGGCACTTATGCAACTCATTGATATTAATAAAAAACGTTATCGCCGACATTTAAATTACGTAATAGTAGCCTGCGTTATTTCCTTAACTATTGGCTGTTTAGCCATTTCACAATTACTGATTGTGCTGTTTCCTGATGCAAGTGGAAGTCATTTTCATTGGAACTTGACGGGTGTTGTCATCACCAGTTTACTCATTGGGTTGATACTGAATAAATATCGGACTCACGATTTTATGACTGAGGTTGCTTATGTTTGGGATCTTAAACAAGTACTTAATAGAATCAACCGTAAAATGCGAAAGCTCAAAGCAGCAGCTGAAGATGGCAATGTTAAAGCGCTACTCGCTATTCACTATAGCTACGCGGGTTCGCGTCTCCTATGGCAATTGGATGATAATTTAATCATCATGGATCAACTCGCTATTGATCAAGCACAAATTGATAATCTAGCAGCAAAGTATAATGTAACCCTCAATACCGAGGGTTACGATGAGGCCGTTTTAAAGGAATTTTAGTGTCTAAACTGACGTTAACTCGGATATTTTTCTTTTACATCTTCGATAAAATGTTGCCAAGTCTCATTCGGTTGCCAAGTCGCATCTAGATCTTTCTTAGCTGCGGCTTCAGGCTCATTCAACTGGGTTACTCGGTATAGATAGGTAAATACAGCACCTCGCCAGTTAAGCTTGCAGTGGGTAAGTGTGACACCTCCATCTTTTTGGAATTGTTGCATCGCAATTACGTATTCATCAAAATTTTCTAAGGTAGGATTGTCCCATTCGACTGCAATATTTTGATATTGCAATGCTAAAGAACGCATCAGTTTTGATTCTTCACTTCTGTCCCCTGGTATCAGATCAATAACATTAAACACGCCGTTTGCTTTCAGCGCTTCAAACTGCGCTTGGTTTGGTAAGCCAGCGCTTACCATTGTAGGTGTGTTAATTTGAAAGTTTTTTAAGTTTTCCAAAGCGGGGTCAGTTCCTATAGATTGAGCGCTAGTACAAAAGCTTACTAACGTAAAATAAATCGTGATTAAGGGTATTATGATTATCAATTTCATTATCTATTAGCCTCTTCTTCTTTAATTCGGCCTAACTCTTCATTGTTAGCACCGTGATCAGTAAGCTTGTCATTTATAAAGTCGGCGTTACTATTTTCAACTATAACAGTAGGTACTAGTTTACCAAAACCTTGCAACTTTGTTTTCGGATTGAGCATGATTAAGCGCGTCAACAATAAATTGTTGGGGTAGATTATAATATCATTGTCATCAGTGATGAGTTTTATATTAAAAAGATTCACTTCACTTATTGTGCCTTCAACAAAATTATCTCCTTCGAATATTCTAATAAAGTTGCCGCGACTATATGACGGCTGAAATAACAGAATGAAGTAAGCCGTAATATTACTGAGTAAAGACCAGTTTGCGAAAAGAGCGACACCAGTAATGGTAATTAGTGAAGTCGAAATGAGTAATAAACCAGAGAAGTCTATTCCCCATACGATAAGCAAAGTGGCAACTGTCATGGTGCCAACAATAATACGTGCAATGTTAAAGGCTTTGAGCGCACTATCTTCAGTAAGCTTACTTATTTTCACGCCTTTTCTTATTTTTGGTAATGTCCACTTTATAATGATCATATGCAAAAAGAACACGCCAGCAGACCACAATAGCGTTATGTAATATTTATCAAACCATATAATAAAATTCGAGATAATAGGTAAGTCAGACATGTAGTTTTCCGAGTAGGGCGTTTAACGTTTTTATAAGAGGGTGTCACATTTCTTGCGATGACTGCATTCTAGTCTCATTGTTGAAAGGAAATATTACCAAATAGAGTAAATAAAACAAATAAAACTATTCAAACCCAAATTTTAACGATATATAGTTGCGCTATACTATATTGCCAAGGAATATTATGAAAATTGCCGTTTTGTCGCGCAATCCAAGACTCTACTCAACCAGACGATTTGTCGAAGCTGGCGAAAGGTTAGGTCATCAAGTCGAAGTCATCGACACTATGCATTGCTACATGGACGTGACCAGCAGCCGCCCTCAGGTTCGCTATAAAGGCAAAGCTTTACCACGTTATGATGCTGTCATTCCAAGAATTGGCGCATCTGTTACTTTTTACGGGACTTCGGTTGTTCGTCAGTTCGAAATGATGGGAACCTATTCAATTAATGAGTCCGTCGCTATCAGTCGTTCAAGAGATAAATTGCGTTCGTTACAATTGTTGTCTCGCAAGGGTATTGGTATGCCCAGAACTGGCTTTGCTAATCACCCCGATAGGATCGACGATTTAATTAAAAATGTAGGCGGCGCGCCAGTCGTTATTAAATTGCTCGAGGGAACACAAGGTATTGGCGTTGTATTAGCAGAGACGACTAAAGCCGCAGAGTCTATTATAGAAGCATTTATGGGACTCAAAGCGAGTATTTTGGTTCAAGAGTACATTGAAGAAGCCGGTGGTGCTGATATCCGTTGCTTAGTTGTTGGTGGAAAAGTCATTGCAGCAATGAAGCGCCAAGGTGGGCCGGGCGAATTTCGTTCTAACTTACATCGAGGTGGCTCAGCCAGCCTTGTTCGTTTGTCCCCTGCTGAACGAAAAACAGCCGTGGATGCGGCTAAAACGATGGGTTTAAATATGTGTGGTGTTGATATTTTACGCTCTAAAACAGGACCTATGGTTATGGAAGTAAATTCGTCTCCCGGACTAGAAGGTATCGAAACTGCGACAGGCAAAGACATCGCCGGCATGATTATTGAGTTCATTGCAAACTCCGCTACACCCAACAAAACAAAAACTATAGGTAAAGGTTAAACATGAAACGCGAAAACTTCACGATTGGTGGGGAAGTTATAAAACCAGGTGAACAGAAACGTTTGCAGTTGCAAATGCCTCCATTGTATACCGACACGAGTATGGGGATTCCGGTATTTGTGCAGCATGGCAAGCGCGCAGGACCCACGTTATTCGTGAGTGCAGCCATTCATGGTGACGAATTAAATGGTATTGAAATCGTCAGCCGTTTAATTAAAACACGTGCAATTAAAAATATCCGAGGCACATTAATCGCGATACCAATGGTAAATGTTTACGGCGTTCTTAATCAAAGCCGTTATTTACCTGATAGAAGAGATTTGAACCGTTGCTTTCCGGGTAGTAAAAAGGGCTCACTAGCTGGACGCATTGCCCGTCTATTTTTAGATGAAATAGTAAGTAAGTGTGATTTTGGTATCGATCTGCATACCGGCGCCATACATCGGTCTAATTTGCCGCAAATACGTGCCAACCTAGACGATCCAATAACACGAGAAATTGCAGAAGCGTTTGGTGTGCCTGTTCTGCTCAACGCGGACATCCGTGATGGCTCGTTGCGCCAAGCTGCTGCAGATGAGGGAGCTAAGGTACTATTGTACGAAGCTGGACAAGCCTTACGCTACGATGAATTTTCAATTTCAGCGGGTGTGAAAGGTATAATTAAAGTAATGCGCCATGTGGGTATGCTAAATAGAACTAAGGCAGTAGGGCACCACATTAAGCCATTTGTTGCGAGACAAAGTGGTTGGGTGAGGGCAAACGAAAGTGGTTTTGTGATGCACAAGGCACAACTGGGTGATCATGTCGTTAAAGGGGATGTGCTTGCTATTATTTCCAATCCATTCGGTGAGTTATTAGGTACGATTGATTCTCCAAGCACAGGTGTTGTTATTGGCAAACAAAATATACCATTGGCTCAGGAGGGTGAAGCAATATACCACATTGCTTACTTCAAAAAGCCTGACGAAGTCGCAGAGCACGTTGAGATGTTGCAAGACAACTTGGTTGTAATTGATTAAGCCAAGAAGACGAGTGTCTAACTTTTACTATTGAGAAGTCCAAAATGAATGAAAAATTAACTGTCGGTAATTTAGAGTTATGTGATCTACCTGAATTGGGTATCAAAGGGCTGCATGTTCGAGTTGATACAGGTGCAGCGACGTCATCTTTGCATGTTGATAATATCGAAGAAATTGATATTGGCGACGATACATGGATAAAATTTGATATTCATCCTGACTTCCATGATGTAAAAAAGTTAATTCGCTGCGAGGCGAAAATAGCAGGCCAACGCAAGGTGAAAAGTTCTACAGCGACAAGTCAACGGCGTTATGTCATTGAAACAGACATTGTGATGGCAGATCAGCGTTGGCAAATTCAGTTAACCTTAACTGATCGCTCTGAAATGACCTACTTGATGTTATTCGGACGCGAAGCTATGGTTGGCAGATTTATTGTTGATCCCGAGCTCGAGTATGTCCTGAATAAGGTATAAATCAGGCTAGGCGATATGAAAATGATTACGATTTAAAAAGTAAAGCAAGACTCATTTTGACGCAAATGAGTCTTGTTAGTGCTAGTTATTGCGCATTCGTACTTTCAAAGATTTTGTCAGCTGAAGCGGCAACAAATCCCTGATAATACTCGCCATTTACCATTTTATAACGCTGAGCAAATTCATAAAAACAACTTGGAATAGACACTGTAGAATCAGCAAAAACAGCCTCTGACGAATCAGCCATAGTTGACGACTGCGCTAGACATACATCTTCTCCGCCCTTTATTTCGCCACCAGATGTATTTAGCTGAAATCCAGCCTGTTTTAAAAGGTTATTCACTTCAGTTAAGTCATCAATTTTATTCAAGTGATTAACATTAACAGTAATGTGGTTAACACTAACAGTGAAGTGATTGGCACGATAGCCCCAAGCCGCCATCCATGCTGCATATTCAGATTCCGCTAATAGTGTTTTATAGTCGGCATGTGAAACAGCCCAGTGTGTTCCTGAATACAGAAAATCATCGGCTTCAATGGCCTCGGGGGTAACGCAAGAAACCATTTTGTTAATGATTCTCTGCGCTGTTTCACTGAGTTGGTCTACTCTCAACTCACTAATAAATACTTTTGGTTGCTTAGTATCTGGATGTTCAAAGTGCTGTGCAGTTAGCTTTTTCGTCGCAAAGTCATAATCGCCTTTTCGTTCGTAACCTAGTGCAAGAAAATGTGCTGCCAGCTTATCCAAATTGACACTTGCAAGGTTGAAAGTGCGCAAAGCAATATGGTCATTAATAATATCACGCATGCCAGTTTTGGCTTCTAACAATTGTTGTATCTTGCTAGCTGACGGCGTTATTTGAATATAGTCATCCCAAAGTCCTTGGAATAACTTATTAATATCTGTATGCATTTTTTTCCTTAAAACTTAAGACCGGGATTAAGAGATGATGGTAACGTAACCACATCTAGTTCCACCGACGCAACCGGGTAAGCACAGTAGTCGGCAGCATAGTATGCACTTGCTCTATGATTTCCACTTTGACCAATGCCTCCAAAAGGCGCGGCACCACTAGCTCCAGTGATAGGACGGTTCCAGTTCACAATACCTGCTCGAATGTGTGCCAAAAAATAGTCGTAATCATCTCTTGAGTCGCTTAATAAACCTGCAGACAAACCAAAACTGGTATTATTAGCCTGTGTAATTGCATCATCGAAAACACTATATCTGATTACTTTTAAAAGTGGTCCAAAATGTTCCTCGTCGGGCATCTCATTGGCTACCGCAGTAACATCGATAATACCAGGAGTAACAAAACCGGTGTCTTTATCTGTGTGCTCAAGTGCCAATAAGCTTGTTGCACCTAAACCCAAAAGTTGTTGTTGAGCATTTGCCATTCCAGCGGCTGCGGCTGAGCTTATCATCGCCCCCATAAAAGGTTGCTCTGTTGCGTCATAATGACCGACCTGAATGTTTTTAGTGACTTCTAACAATCGCGCGAGCAAAGCATCGCCTTGTGCATTGTCTTGAATAAACAAACGTCGCGCGCACGTGCATCGCTGTCCACTCGTTACAAACGCGGACTGCACAATGTCATGCACTGCAGCATCAATGTTAGCAACATCTTTTACTATTAACGGATTATTGCCGCCCATTTCAAGCGCTAATATTTTGCCAGGATGGCCCGCAAACTGTTCATGCAATATTTTGCCTGTGCGAGAGCTACCTGTGAAAAATAGTCCATCAATATTAGGGTGACTGGCAAGTGCTTTTCCTGTTTCAACCTGACCTTGAGTCAGGTTTAAGACTCCATTTGGTAAGCCCGCTTTCTGCCATAATTGAACTGTAAACTCGGCAACCAATGGCGTTAAATCACTGGGTTTAAATATGATGGTATTTCCTGCGATTAGTGCCGGCACGATGTGTCCATTGGGCAAATGTCCAGGGAAATTATACGGTCCAAAAACGGCGACAACACCATGTGGTTTATGTCTAATAATCGCTTGGCCCAAGGGCATCGCATTTTCAACAGTACCGGTACGCTCCCTATAAGCCTTTTCCGAAATCGCAATTTTTCCTATCATGGCACCAACTTCTGTGGCGGTTTCCCATTCAGGTTTACCGGTCTCTTTAGCAATGATTTTTGTTAATTCAACTTTGTTTTCGCCTAGCAATTCAGCAAATTTTCTAATGACAGTTAAGCGTTCTTCTACCGACTGTAAAGACCATGCAGGAAATGCGTTGCGAGCGGCCAAAACAGCCTGGTCGACTTGCGCTTCTGATGCTGATTTGGCTGACCAAATAACGATATTCTTCGCAGGATCGACGGAGTTGATAGCGTGACCTAAACCTTCGATCCATCGACCATCGATAAAGTGTGTTGAGTTTGTCATGTGTGCTCCTAATGCTTTGTGTTAGCAGGTGAGAAACGAATTGAATCTCCGTCTTTAATGCCTAATGCTTCAGCACTAACTCGTTCTATTGCAACTCGATTGCCGTCAATGTATGCGATTTCAGCGATACAAGCTCTGAAGTCTTGCACCGACGTATTAATAGCGAAACAAGTTTCACCGTCGGTTTGCGCGAGGCTGTCGTTTATAACAATGGATGCCTTACGACTTGCCTGCACTGTTGCGATGCTTTTCACATCAGCCTCAACAGTAGGCCCAGCGTCAAAAATATCGACGTAGCCACGGCACTTAAATCCTTCTTGCTCAAGTAAGCAAAGAGCCGGTTTAGTTTTTTCATGCACCTTACCGATACAGTCTTGCGCGGCTTTACTGAGTAGATTAACGTAGATAGGATATTTAGGCATCAGTTCAGCGATAAAGACTTTGTTGCCGATACCCGTTAGGTAGTCGGCCGTCGGAAAATCCATAGAGAAAAAGTTTTCTTCAAGCCAAGCCCAAAATGGCGAACGGCCTTTTTCATCGCTTACACCGCGCATTTCTGCAATAACGACATCAGCGAAACGTTCTGTGTGCTCAGCCATGAACAGGAAGCGCATTTTGGATAGAAAACGACCATTGAGGCCTTGTCGTGCGTCTTCTCTTAAAAACAACGTGCATATTTCACTTACACCAGTGTAATCATTACAAAAATGCAGTATATCGACGGTGTTATGCACGTTTAATTCGCGCGATGCATGAACTACCTTGCTTATATGGTAATGATAAAAAGCATCTTGTAGGCCGACCGTTGCCTCAATACCAGTGGTACCGACGACTTCACCTGTTTCTGTGTCTTCCATCACGAATAAATAGCTTTGCATGCCAGGTTCAGTAGGTGTCGACTGAGCGGCTGCCTCAGCGTTTGCAATTTTGCGTCTCAACAACGCTTCATTGACTGGAAGTGAAGTGAAGCCGATACCAGATTCTTTCGCTATCTCGTGCAGCGTCTGATAATCAGACGCTTTGATAGGACGAATAATTTTCATCAAATGATCCCTATGATTGTCAATGGCAACATAAAAAAGTCTAACCAGCCGCGACTGAGGCAACAGCCTTCTCGAAGCGAGCTAAGCCTTCAATGATATCTTCATCCGGGATAACTAAAGACGGAGCAAAACGAATAACGTTCATGCCGGCAATTAAACACATAAGATGCTGTTCATTCGCCGCTATCATGAAGTCACGTGCGCGGCCTGCGTATTTCTCATTTAACGCACAACCTAACAACATGCCTTTGCCACGTATTTCACTAAATACGTGATATTTGTCATTAATTTTACCTAATATTTCACGGTACAAAGCTTCTTTCTTAAGCACGCCAGCAAGGACCTCAGGCGTGTTGATAACGTCTAAGACCCTTTCCGCTACAGCGCACGCTAGCGGATTACCACCATATGTGCTGCCATGAGTGCCGGGTTTGAGGCTACTTGCTATGAGGTCGGTGGTCAGCATCGCGCCAATCGGAAAACCGCCACCTAAGGACTTAGCTGTAGTCAAAATGTCTGGGGTAACATCAACACCCATATAAGCATATAGATAGCCCGTCCTGCCAACACCACTTTGTACTTCATCGAAAATCAATAATGCATTATGTTTATCACAAAGCTCTCTAACACCTTTAACGAATGCAGGGTCAGGAACGATAATCCCACCTTCACCCTGCAAGGGCTCCATCATGATGGCGCAAGTGCGCTCTGACATCATGCTCGCCAGCATTTCTAGGTTATTGTATTCGCAATGTTCAATACCGCCGGGCTTTGGGCCGAATCCTTCGGAATATGCCGGTTGACCGCCGACGGTAACTGTGAAGAAAGTGCGTCCGTGAAAGCCCTGCTTAAACGCAATAATTTGATCTTTACTTTCGTTGTGATGGTCAATGGCGAATCTGCGCGCTAATTTTAACGCTGCTTCATTAGCTTCTGCGCCAGAGTTAGCAAAATACACCTTATCGGCAAATGTGGAGTCACATAACTTCTTCGCTAATCTGATTGCGGGTTCGTTAGTAAATACATTGCTTAAATGCCATAGTTTGGCGCCTTGTTCTTGTAACACACTGACCAGTTCTGGATGGCAATGGCCAAGCACATTAACCGCTATACCGCCTGCAAAGTCGATGTATTCGATGCCTTCTTGATCCCAAACGCGAGAACCTTCACCACGAACCGGCACCATCTGTGCTGGGTTATAGTTAGGTACCATTACATCATCAAACGTTGAACGAGTCACTTGCATGTTATACACCTCTTTGCTTAGCTTTATTGCACTCACATAAGATTGCACTTGTGAGTAAATTGATTATGTATTATGCCAGAAGGTATAGCTAAAGCAATTAACTTATTCGTCGCAAGGCCAGTAAATATAAGGGGTGTGAACTTATTTGCAGAATTAGTGAATATTTATATTGGAGATAGCATGACGAATAAATTCGCGGGTGTTAAGTTGTTCGCATTAGCGGCAATGGCTTGCAGACAAGCTGCATATTTTCCTATGCGGTTAATAGAGGCGCAATAGTTAGTTCAAATGCAGTAGGTTTGGGCATATTCATGCAAAAAAAATGTTGCTGAAAAACAACACTCTTTTTCTAAATAAGGCCGCAAAACGTTTAGTCGTCGAGCGATTTAGGTACGTGAGGGACTTCAGGTATTTTAATTTCGATGTCAGTTAAATTAGTTTTCATTAACAATACAACATCGTCTGAGACAATACCAAAATTGCGCAGATACAGCATAGAAGCTTCTTTTGATATTAAATTATTTGCTTTCATCATCTTAAATTGCAAGTAGCCTTGGCAACGAAAAAGCAAGCTTGTGAGAGGATGTAAATTATTCGCTTTGACATGCGCAAAACTTATTTCTTTGATGCGAGTGTAATCTTCAAACCCGATCCCAACCATCAACCAGCGGCATTTTAAGCTAGCGACTAAGTCGTTGGTTAGCTGATCTGCATAGGTATTCCACATTGAAATCAGATATTTGTGCGAAGGCAATAATGTATTAAGTGCTTCAGCTTCAGCTGGATCTTTTTTCTTTTGAGCTTGTATGATTTTCTCCCGTAATTTGCCGTCGAACGCCTTTAGATACATGGTGGTAACGGCACTGCGGCCTATAGTACTTAGTAACCCTATGTTATAACCCAAGTACCATTTAATTCCTTCTTTTTCCGCAATGGCTCGACACGCCTGACCGGTTCCTAGGGTGTATTCCCATATGTTTTTGTGTAATTCGGGAAACAATGCCGATTTAGGCGGTATGCTGCGTTTGGCTATTAAAGCAGGAAGTAAGGTACGTAAACTTTCTATGCCAACGAAGCCCAGAGCACTGCGCAAACTATGAATACCAATTAGCTTACCTTTTGAATCGAAACGTCGATACTTTGGTTGTTTGGCAAAATTAATAGTTGCATCAGATAACCAATCTAATTCTTTGATAAGAACTTCTAAACGAGATATTGAACAAGACTCGGTGTATAAAACATCGAAAATTTTGCCTATAGATAGGTCAAAGCCGAGTACTTTCTCTAATACAAACTCTGTATTTTTGAAGCGTTTAGCAAGATCATCGATAAGACTGAGATGAAATTCAGCTTCTACTTGTTGGATAAACAGATTTCGCTTTTGACTTATTTCTTCGCGATTTTTTATCGTAACTTCCTCGACGAACAATAATTCGCGACGAGCATCTGCTTGCTCGGAGTCTTCCATAATGCGCTGTTTCTGAGTTTTTTTACCAGACAAAATAACAGCTTCATCCAAACTAACGAGAAGGTGCTCGAATCTATTATTCATTGTCGAGGCTAACTGAGATACGTTTAACTTCATCTTTTTTTTCTATACCCGTGTTCTATTTTTAAAAAGTTATTCAAAATCTTATGACCTTCCGGGGTTAACAATGATTCAGGATGAAACTGTACACCAAATATTGGCATTCTTTTGTGTTCAATACCCATTATTTCTATATCGCCACTTTCGCTGCACACTGCAGTAATCTGCAGCAATTCTGGTAATGTTTGCAACTCTAGCAATAAAGAGTGATAACGTGTTGCTGTAAATCTATCAGCAACCCCTTCAAACATACCATGAGCTTGTTTCACTTGTATCTCAGACGTTTTACCATGTTTAATATTTTTTGCGCGTATTACTTTAGCGCCAAATACCTGACCTATGGCCTGATGCCCCAAACATACCCCTAAAAGTGGCACTTTGTCAGCAAATGCTGCAATTGCATCAAGGCAAATACCCGCTTCATTTGGGCTGCAAGGCCCAGGTGATATGACTAAATGTGTAAATTCCAGCTCCTGAAGCTCGAGGATACTCAACTCATCATTTTTGACGACTTTGACCTGCGCACCTAGTTCTTCAAAGTAGCGAGCTAAATTGAAGGTAAAGGAGTCATAATTATCAATGATCAAAACCATCTTAGTGACCCCAATAGTAAAGATAGCTTAGCAAGCAAGTCATGTTCGTTTATAGCGCAAAGCGTCCAGTTTCTTCTATTATTGTATAACAAACCCAAGTGCTTTGTACGTTTTAGCTAGCGTCACGGATGCCTTTTCTCTCGCTTTTAGAGCACTGGTTTGTAAAACATCATGCAAATAACCTTTGTCAGAACGAATGCGATTATATTCAGCCTGGATTGGGGTAAGCATTGTCACAACTGCCTCAGCAACATCACCTTTTAAGTGTCCATACATTTTGTCTTCGTATTTCGGGATTAAGCTTTCAACTGACTGCCCTGTTGTGCACGAGAGTAAAGATAGTAAATTTGATACACCTGGCTTTTCAGCAACATCAAAATAAATACGCGCTTGCTCATCACTATCTGTCACCGCGCGCTTAATTTTCTTAGTTAACTTTTTCGGGTCATCCAATAAGCCAATTACATTGTTTGGATTATCATCTGATTTCGACATTTTTTTCAGTGGGTCTTGCAAGCTCATTACTCGCGCGCCTGACTCAGGAATAAATGGGTCAGGAATGGTAAATACATCACCGTAGATGTTATTGAAGCGAGTTGCGATGTCCCGAGTTAGTTCCAAATGCTGCTTTTGATCTTCACCTACAGGCACTTTGTTCGCCTGATAAACCAGTATGTCTGCAGCTTGTAAAACAGGATAGCTGTATAAACCGACATTGATATTAGAGGCATTTTTTTGCGATTTATCCTTGAATTGCGTCATGCGATTGAGCTCGCCCATTTGTGTATAGCAATTGAGTACCCAGCTCAGTTGCGCATGCTCAGGCACATGTGACTGTAAGAAAATACTACTTTTTTCGGGATCAATACCGCAAGCTAGATAAAGTGCTAAGCCATCAAGGCAAGCTTGATTTAGGGCTTTAGGATCTTGCCTTACTGTAATGGCATGCAAATCAACAATCATATAAAGGCAATCGTTGTTGTCTTGCATCTCAACCCACTGGCGCAGAGCTCCCATATAGTTGCCCATAGTAAGTTGGCCTGAAGGTTGGCAACCACTTAAAACGATCGGTTTTTGCAAGCTCATTTTGTTTATGACTTCCTAGTGTTATTTAAATTGATTTTTCATTGCCGCAATAGTGTCGGCGTAATTATCGGTATTGAATATGGCAGAACCCGCAACAAACATATCTGCGCCTGCTTCCCAAACCGATTTGATATTGTCGACTTTTATACCGCCATCGACCTCTATCCTAATATTAAGTTCTTTTGCATCTATCATCTTCTTTAATTCTGTTATTTTAGCAAGTGTACTTGCAATAAAAGATTGACCGCCAAATCCAGGATTAACCGACATTAACAAAACATAATCAAGCTTTTCAAGCACACAATCTAAAACATGCAACGGCGTTCCGGGGTTCAATGCCAGTCCGGCTTTGCAACCACTGTCTTTAATTAACTGAATACTGCGATCTAGGTGCATCGTTGCTTCAGGATGAAAACTGATCATACTTGCGCCAGCTTTTGCAAAAGCCTGAATCATTGTATCTACAGGCTGAACCATTAAATGCACATCAATGTCAGCCTTTATTCCATATTTACGCAGCGCGTCACAAATCATCGGGCCAAAAGAAAGGTTTGGAACATAGTGATTGTCCATAACGTCAAAGTGAACTATATCTGCCCCAGAGTCGAGCACGTTTTGAACATCTTGTCCCAAACAAGCAAAATCAGCAGATAGAATTGATGGTGCAATTATTGGTGTATGCATTGTTTTGTCCCAAATTTATTAAGTTTACCGAATTTTTGTGATTGAAAAAAGGTGTAACCTTGCTCGCAATTGGTGAGCATGCCTTAAAATGGTGCGTTTTTATTGAATTAATATATTTAACTGTTGCTACACTTTTATATTTAAAAATGTAAAAGTTAAAAAAATCTTTGTAATTCAATACTATAGTTTTTTTTATCACGTGTTTTATATTTAGGCATTACTTTTGCTGTACATAGTTCATGAGCGCAATGTGCTGATAAAATAATAATAATAACAAGACGACAAGAATAAATCGCTTTAACAACTTGGAATCTCACGGAGAACATACATGAAAACATTTAAACGCGCAGCAATAGCTGCAACAATATTGACAGCAACACTGGCTAGTCAATCTGCAATGGCAGGTTGGTCAGCAAACATTGGTGTCGTCTCTGATTATCACTTTCGTGGTATACAGCAAACTGAATCTGCCTCAACTAGCGCTGGTGTCGATTATGCCGCTGATTCTGGTTTCTATGTCGGTGCTTGGACTGCGGAAGTCGAAGACGGACTTGAAGTTGACTTGTACGGTGGGTATGGCGTTGAACTAGAAAGCGGTGTTACATTAGATGCTAATTTTGTTAGCTATCAATACACTGGCGACTTTGACAGTGCTTACAACGAAATCGGCGTTAGTGCTGGTTACGGCTTATTTTCTATTGGCTATGTGCAAGGAAAGTGGGATGGTGTTGTCGGTGACGAAGATGCAACTGAAGGAGATTATTCTTTAGTTACGTTGAGTGTTGAAAAGAACGGTTGGTCTGCGACTATCGGCAGTTACGGTAAAGATTCAGTCGGTGAATACGGTGAAATTGCTTATGGTACCGAAATCGGTGGATTTGATGTTGGTGTCGGTCTGGTAATAAGCGGTTCTGATTTAGATGACAGCGAATCATTGTATTTATCACTGAGTAAGTCATTTGAGCTTTAATTTACACTTGTAAGCTGATTTTATTATAAAAAACCCCGCTAGCTTTTTAAGCTTGCGGGGTTTTTTGTTAGTGATCAAATGTGTGCGCTTTGACTTTTGCACTATAACCTTAAAAGCGTTATATTGATGTGCGAACTTACATTATCCATTGTTGCTTAGCAAATTCGTATCTTGCGAATTTTTAGTATCACGGCTTCTTTTATTGCAACGGTAAATCAAAGAGAACATTCTGATAAGAGTGAAACGACGAATATGAATAGCCCAGGAAACAAAGAAAACTTTAAAAAGATAACATTGGTAAAATCAATGTCAGCTTGTTTTATTCTGACGCTTAGTATTTGTTTTACTGTTTTTTCTGTTCAGTCGTCTATTGATGTGTGTAGCAAAAGTGATTTGACGTTACAAACAGATGAAAATAGTTCCCCTTCAAGTATGCAATGTTCGTACAAAGGCAACGAAGTAAGTTGGTTAGCTTGGATCACGAACAAATCGACGTCTAATCAGTTTCATTTTCTGGATTTGTTAGAGTTGCTCACGCAAGTTGGCTCGGATGAAAAATAGGTGTTTCTAGTGTTTCGTAAATGGTTTCGGTTTGTGAAAAGTGTGTCTGCAAGTATGTTAGGTATTCAGTCTCAAAAGAGTTACGAAGAAGATTTTACAGAGCAATCTGTTCTTCCCTTCATCGTCACCGGCGTTATTCTGGTCGTGCTGTTTATACTCAGCCTTATCTTATTAGTGAGCTTTTTAGTTTAATCCGTATTTTGTGTTTTCGAGCCTAGTTTATTCAGCGTAATTGACTTTGCCGATTGAACTGCATTTAAGCTCATACCCAAATTCATTTTGTACTTCTATTCTTTTGCAAGAATATGGCTAGTTCTTCATGGGTTATGGGTTTTGAAATCAAATATCCTTGAATAAAATCACAACCTAATTTTCTTAGTTGCTCAAATTGCTCTTCTGTTTCAGCACCCTCAGCAACGATAGGGACGGACAAACTGTGTATCATCTGAGTCAATGAACCAACGATCCTCTGTTGGCGAGTATCTATGTCAATCTTATCGAGAAGGGAACGGTCTAGTTTGACTGTATTATAGTTAAAAGAAGCCAAGTACGATAATGAAGAATACCCTGCGCCAAAGTCATCTATAGCAACCCTAAATCCAATATTAGCTGCCATTTCGATCCAAGCTTTGGCTTGTTTAAAGTTAGTGATTAGGGTCGTTTCTGTTATTTCAAGTTCAATCTGATTTGGGCTAATTTTATGGGCTTCTAGTTGGTTTTTAAGTAATTCAATTGCTCTGTCATCAACAAGTTGGGATGGACTCAAGTTGACTGAAATAATAACATCCTGTAATCCAATACTAGCTAAATATGTCGCTTCTTCTACAATGTTGCCAACAATCCACTCGAATAACTTATTCATGTTTTCACTTTCTTCAAGTACATCTATAAATATTGGCGGTGGAATGAAACCAAGATTTGGATGTTTCCAACGGCACAGTGCTTCAATTTTAGCTACTTTTCTGGTGTGGCTGTCAACAATGGGTTGATATACAAGAAAGAGCTGCCCACTAGCGAGTGATGCAAGAAAATCGTTTCTGATAATGAACTTTTGCTTTGTTTTAGCGCTCATCGATTCATCAAAAAACTTATATCTGTTTTTTCCGTCTTCTTTTGCCTGATACATCGCAATGTCAGCATATCTTAGCAATTGATCTGCATCTATCGCTTTGGCTTCTTGCAGCGCAATACCAATACTGGCACTAATCACGATATTCGTCTCGTAAATATGAAATGGAGCTGCAAACAAGTTTACAATCGATTCAGCCATTTGATACAAGGCTTTTTCACCACTGTAGTCCTTATAGCTGATGACAAATTCGTCACCACCTATACGATAAACTTTGATGAATTTGTTGGAAACTCCTTTTAAGCGATAGCCAATTTTCTTGAGCATTATATCGCCGGCTTCATGACCTAAATTATCATTAACTGGTTTGAACCCATCCAAATCTAAGAAGAAGATAGCAACATTAGAAGAATTATCTTTGTTGCACATACGCAAAAGGTCCTCGACTAATACGCTGCGTGTAAATAAACCTGTGGTGCTATCAATAGTAGCTTGACGTAACAGTCTTTTGTGCGAAAAATTAAGTTTATGCTCATATGATTCAAGCATATCAATTGCATTTCTAAATTCGTCTTCAAGGTCATAAAGTTCATCGCCAAACTTTGGATTACGAGGTTCCCCAAGAAGCAATTTCGCGGGGTTATATTCGTTGTTTGCGATAAGCTTTATAGCCCTGCGCATTTTGTTTATCTGTGAAATAGGGATTATTGAGAAAGCAATGAGAACCAAAAAAATTCCCAATGTTAGCGTAATGAAAATAATGAAAATTTGCTCTTTCTGCTGATTCTGTTCTGAAATAACAGATGTAATATCATGCACAAAGATGACCTTCATATCCGAACCAATAGCGTTTAAGGTTTCAAACCAGATAAAAAAATTTCGTCCTTCAAATGATTTTTCTATCCCCTCTGTTTCAGCCTGTATTAATTCATTTAGTGTCAATTCTGCATTTAACAAGCCATCAATTTCATTCAAACCTGTCATTATTTCTGTTACATAACGTTTCAGATTGAGTTGACCTGCAGTATTCTCTTCATTAGCCACTAATATACCGATATTACTACTAACAACTGGATATAAAAATTCGATCGATGGTGGAATATCAGCGACGAGAGTAAGAGACCACATTTCACGCCCTAGCTGCATCGGAATCGAAGACGCTAGCTCGCAAACGTGATGGCATATTATAGCCGATTTTGATTGCGCTCTATCGAACACGCTCTGTCGTAACGGATCCGTTTCTTGTTTAGGAAACTCTCCAAACTCAAAGGTTTGTCTCGAGCTAGCAATTGACATAGAGTTTATTGCAAAACTGAGCTGAATTCGAGGCCAAGCAGCTTCAAAAAACGAAACAGTTTCTGCTGCTGTTTTACTATTTACGCTCCCCAGTATAAAAAGTTTTTCAGCTGTTAATACTTGCTCTTTTAGCTGCTGCTGAAATAATAATTGAGTTGCCTGTAAATGGGCTTCCTTAATGGTATTTACGTTTTTTTCAAAACGCGTTGATTGCTGCGCTGTAAAGAATCCATAAGACGCATACAATAATGCAATGGCTACAAATATAACCAATAGGAGAGTTTTAAGTAATAAGCCGCGGATTAAAATTTGTAAACCAATTCCGTTGAAAACAAAGTCAAATTCCTTTTTCAAATAATATAGTGAAGGTGCGTCATCAAGGCAAACTTCAAAACTTATATGCTTTTTGAACAAATATTTTTTAGGTCTTAATATAAACTATCATATCAAACGATTAGCGTCACTGCTTTATCGGAGCTACATCTTATTTGAACATAATTGTCTTAAAAAATCGCGAATATACATATTAATGGCATCGTGACTTGGGGCCAATACTGCGAGTGCGGCTCGCTTGTTATTCTGTAAAAGCGGGTTCTGTCATGAGAATAGTGACTTAATCAGGTTCTCGTTAAGTTTCTCTACTGATGTGTTTGCTACCACATGAAAATGACTGTCTTTTTGTAAATGTTTCAGCCATTTTTTTTATTTATGATTCACTTAGTTTCTTTGGAAAAAATGGCAATGAGTTCTTTTACCGGCTTTCGGTTGAGCGCATTTTGACTGATAAGTCGCCGCGCAGAAAAACTCTTGAATTTTGCACCCCGATATAAATGGCGGGAGAGAGGGGTGTCGTGATTACTGATGACGACAGTAATAGGACGCTTCGCTACAACTTTTTGAACTGTTGCAGCCAACTTTTCTTGGGCTTCTAAGTTAAAACCGTTTGTTGCATACTGCGTAAATGAGGCGGTCTTGCTGATCGGAATATAAGGTGGGTCACAATAAATAACGCTGTTATCAGGGGCGTTCCTGATAACATCAACATAATCCAGATTAGTGAATTCAGCTTTTGCAAAACGCTCAGCAAAATAACGAATTTCGACCGAGGGCATCTTGGGTTTTACATAACGACCAAAAGGAACATTGAAACCACCTTTTCGGTTATAACGACAAAGGCCATTATAACCGTGGCGGTTTAGGTAGACAAACAGCAACGCTTTGCGGAATGCATCATCAGTAGTATTAAATTCTTCTCGACGCTGATAATAGAAATCTGAAGCATTGGACTCTGGCGTAAATAAGGGAGCTAAGTCGGCTACAACCTGTTTTGATGAATGTTGAACCAATTTATACAAATTAACCAAATCGGTATTAATGTCATTAAGCTGATAATTATCGTACGCTGCATTCAAGGCGACGGAGCCGGCGCCAAAGAAAGGCTCAATAAATTTTGGCGATTGAGGCAAGTGAGGGAGAATATGCTCTAGCAGAGAGTATTTGCCGCCGGCCCATTTCAAAAAGGCCCTGTTCTTATTATTTTTATTCACGACGCTTATTTAGACTGCAAAATGTTCCCAAAAGTGGCGTTAGATTACCATAAAATTTAACGATTTCGTATTTCTCGCTTTATTTGTCTCAAGTCTTTCGCAAATGGTTTAGTTGAGCGTACTGACGAAGGCAATAATTCGACTGCTTGGCGTGCTTCATTTACAGAGTCAAAACGCTGATTAAATAGAACGACATGCCAAGCGCCACCATATCTTGTGGTTTGATAAATCCAAACCACATCTTGGAGTTGATTATCGGCAATAAATTCATCCAACACTAACCTATTCTGAATGCCTGATAATTGTAATAAAATAGCAGGTTCGGGCAATGCCAATAATGCTTCTTCAGCAAACTCGTAGAAACGTTCAGCAGTGATTTCCGGCATTTCTGGGGGCGCGGCTTGTTCAGGTGCGCTTAATAGTGCGTCTTCATCCACTTTGTTTGCAAACGCTAGAGTGTCAATAGCGACTTGCCCTTCTTGTGAGGGAGCTAATAGCTGCTTTCCTAAGCTGGTATCGAGCTGTTCAACGCTAATGATATCTGGAACAGAAAAATCGCCGTCTGCTGTGTCAGGTAAATAATCTTCAGTGTCATCAATGCTCGGCACTTCCTGCGTCAATGCAGGTTCTTCTACGTTGGTTTGTGGAGCTGCATCCTGTTCTTTATCCGCTCGCGGATCATTAATCTTCTCTTTCAGTGAGTCTATTTTATCACTGCTAGCTTGTTTGGCCGCATCCCATGAAGTGACTAAGTCAGTATTATCCTCAGTTGAGTCCGACGTTGAAGTGGTTTGTACTTTATTCGAGATAGATAATTGCTTAACTTCTGCTGTGCTTTGAGCCATGTCGGTCGTATCATCTTTCTTTTCTAATTGCCGATCCAACTGCTCGTTTAACAACGCTAACTGGTCTATATTGAGAGTTGCATCAGGTGGTAATTTTCCAGTCTGCAATAGAGATTTAACGTGTGCAGGGTATTGCCAAGTCATTAAACCGACAAAGACGGACAAAAGTAAAATTAATACGCCGACAATAAACCATTTTTGTGTCACAACAGGAGGAGAAAATTCGTTGCGCCCTAATAAGTCGCGAAAAAATCTGGGCCTTTCTTCAGCCATGAGCGTTTCTAAAGCATTTACGTCAAACTTTGTTGCATCCACGGATTGAGTCAATAAAAGCACTGGTCGATTACTATTGCGTTTAGGAAGCCATTTCTTCGCTTTTTCTGCCCATGCTGTTTCGCCAAAAAGTATGACATTTACATGATGATTTGCCGACTGAGTTTTACTTTCAGTTACCCAATCCCATAGTTCTTGCAAGAATGCATTTGGAAGAGTTTGAGCTTGCTTAATACAAAGCAAAAATGGTCCAGGTTGTTCATGCAAATCTTTGAGGAGCTCTTTTAATGGTCGAACAAAGCTACCCACTTTCTGACCTAAAAGTTGACGACAAATAATACGCCTAAAGTCAGGGGACTCCATGGTAATTTCCGAGGTGAAATAGGAAATTTCAGTGTTTTCTTTTTGCATCGACAAAAAATCTTCGAGTGTCCTTTGCTGTTGAGCAATACTATCCCCGCTTACGAATATAAGCTGAGAAGAATAATTAACTAAGTGTTCTAATCGTTTTTGCAATTCTGACAAACAGTCATGTCCTTTTAAATTTGACCTTACAAATTCTCGCTGCAGTTCTGGCTAGCTCAATATTGTCGTTAATTCTTCATTTTTAACATCATCTATCACTTTAGCGCTGCCTATGGATGTCGGAACGATGAATCGCATTTTACCAGAAAGTACCTTTTTATCATGTTGCATATGCTTAATATAGCGGTCTGCAGACATATCCGCAGGTCCGATAATCGGTAAATTGAATAACATTAATAGCCTTTGTATGCGACTGCATTCTGACGCTGTTATCCAATTACGTAGCACTGCTAGTTTTGTAGCAAGCACCATGCCAGCCGCAACAGCCTCACCATGCAACCATACACCGTAGCCTTTCTCCGCCTCTATTGCATGACCAAATGTGTGACCTAAGTTCAACAATGCTCTGACGCCATGCTCTTTCTCATCCAAATTTACGACTTCGGCCTTTATAGTGCAACATTTTGTAATTAGATATCGCAGCGCGTCAGCATCACGATTTTTTATTGCCGTAGTTTGATCTTCAATCCACGTAAAGAAGTCGCCGTCGTACATTATTCCATATTTTATTACTTCAGCCATACCTGCATAGAATTCTCTATCTGGTAGTGTAGATAGAGAATTTGTATCAATAAATACTGCTTTGGGCTGATAAAAAGCGCCAATCATATTCTTTCCAAGTGGATGATTCACCGCGGTTTTTCCGCCGACAGAAGAGTCCACTTGTGACAGTAGTGTAGTAGGAACCTGAATAAACGGAATTCCTCGCTGATAGCAAGCAGCTGCAAAACCGCCCATATCGCCAATGACACCGCCACCTAGAGCAATGAGTGTTGTATCTCTAGCCGCTCTGTTTTCTAGTAGTTGAGTTAAAACAACGTTGAAATATTCAATTGTTTTATACTGCTCACCATCGGGCAAAATGATCTCAAATGTGCTAATACCGGCGTCGTTCAATGGCTTTTTAATGCTATTTAAAAAAAGAGGAGCAACAGTTTCGTTAGTTACAATAGCGCATTGCTTTCCTTGAATCGCAGAAAGCAAAAAACCGGCTTGATTGAACAAACCGGTTTCAATATAGATAGGATAGCTGCGCTCTCCCAAATCGACGTTTAATGTGGGCATAGCGTGATATCCTTTCTACAAAATTATAAAAATCAACCTATTACAAACCGATTTTACTGATAATTTGGTTTGCCACTGCGCGTGCGCTTTGGTCATCTGTTTCAACTACGTAATCGGCAACCTCAGTATACAAAGGGTTACGTTCGTCAGCTAAATCTCTTAAAACCTGCTCTGGATCATTATTCTGAAGCAGAGGGCGGCGCTTATCACGCTGAGTTCTGGCGACTTGCTTATCAATAGTTGTTTGTAAGTAAACGACTATCCCTCTTGCTGAAAGTCTATTTCTCACATTTTTTGAAACAATAGAACCACCACCAGTTGCTAGAACGATACCTTGCTTATCGGTGAGGTCGTTTATGATGTCTTCTTCACGTTTGCGAAAACCGTCTTCACCTTCTAGATCAAAAATCCAAGCGATATCAGCGCCAGTGCGCTTCTCTATTTCCTGATCGGAGTCATAAAAATCGAGGTGGAGTTCGTCTGCAAGGTGCCTACCGATAGTGCTCTTTCCTGCTCCCATTGGGCCAACAAGAAATATATTACGTTTTTCAGCCATGTCTGATTAATTCACATTCTTTATAAAAGATTGAAGTCGGCTTAATGTATTCGTGACAGCCAACTTTAACTACCACACTAACGCGTTTTATAATTTTTTAACGTCAATGCGAGCGAATAATTTCCTCATTAGAAAATCTATGCGGGGATTATCTCAATTAACTAGCCTGATATGCAAGCATTCTTATCAAAGGAAAATGTAAAATACTATGCTTTAGAACTGCAAAAGAGCAAAGGCTATGCCTTTACTCCTCTTGCGAGCCGATCATCTTAATGCAATATCACTAATAAGTCAGCAACTAAAAACCTTCTTCTATGATTTTTGGTGTTACAAATATAAGCAACTCACGTTTTTGCTCAATCGTTGAAGTCGTTTTGAATAAATTACCGAAGTAAGGAATGTCTCCGAGTAATGGTACTTTAGAAACGTCATTTGTACTAACTTGTTGGAAAATACCACCAAGTACAATTGTTTCACCATTGTCCACCAGTACTTGAGTACTGATTTCTTGCGTATCTATTGCAACTGCCGGACCGGTAGAGGTAGACACGGTGTCGCCACGTGTATCTTGTGTCACTACCAGGTTTAAAATAATCCTATCATCTGGTGTTATATGCGGTGTTACTTTTAAGCTTAATACGGCTTTTTTGAATTCAACTGACGTTGCACCACTCGACGTTGCTTGTACAAACGGAATTTCAGTGCCTTGTTCAATGTAAGCTTCTTGTTGATTTGCGACAGTAATCCGAGGACTTGCAATGATTTCGCCCTTATTTTCAGCTTCTAAAGCACTTAATTCAAGGTCTAGGATGTTACCGTCAAGTAGGTTAGCAATTTGAAAGCCGATGGTGCCAGCTGCGCTTGATACAGGTAAGTTAACGTTTAATCTGTCGCCGATATCAGGAACAGTGCCCTGACCTGCAGAGTCAGCGCCTATAAGTGAGCCAGAAACTGAATTGTCGCCACTCGCGCCAGTGAATCCCCAACGGACCCCAAGCTGTTCGTCGACGTTATCGCGCACTGTGACCATGCGAGACTCAATAAGCACTTGCTTTACAGGGACATCTAACGCATTTATCACTCGGCGTGCTTCATCGATACTTTCTAAAGTATCGCGTATCAGTATTGTATTTGTTCGTGCATCAACTGTAACGCTGCCGCGACTAGAGAGTATTCCGCCGTCACTCGTTTTCAGGATGGTCGAAATTTCATCTGCTTTAGCGTAGTTAATTTCGATGTGCGCAGACTTTAGTTCAGCAAGATTTTGTACTTGTTGCTTCGACTGAAGTTGCTGCGTTTCACGAGCAGACAATTCCTCGGTCGGAGCAATCAACAGGATATTACCTTCTAAACGTTTATCTAAGCCTCTAATTTTCAGTATCATATCAAGGGCTTGGTCCCATGGGACGCCAGACAAACTTATAGTGACATTGCCATTAACTGTGTCAGTCGTTACTAAGTTAAAACCATTAACTTGTGCAATAATCTGCAGTACTTGACGTACTGGTACGTCTTGGAAATCCAAAGAAATTGGCTTTCCTTCATAAGTTGTATTGTTAGATTGTTGGACTTCTTCTTGTGTAAGCGGTGTTACTGCAACAGTGACAACACCATTTTCTTCGGTCTTTTTAATTTTGACTAAGCCGCTGTAACGTATCTCAACCTTTGCTTTGTCTTCATCTTGAAAGGTTTCAATGCTTTGCACTGCCGTACCAAATTGACTAACGTCAACTTCAACGTACTGGTCTTCCGCTAACATGGTATCTTTCATTGTTAAGGTAACTAAACCTTGGGCTTCTACAACAGAGGCTGAAGGGGCTTGACCCTCAAAACCAATCAACACATGTCCTGTTTTTGCAGAGCGATTAAAATCAATACTATTTAAGGTGGTAGAGTTCTCTGCCGCAGCTTGACCCTGTGGATTAACCAAATCAATTAAGTTTTCAGATTCTTGAGCAACAGCGCCCAAGCTGACAATGGCTAAAACGAACGCAATTATTAGGACCCATTGCGGTCTGCTGCTGTTCAAGCGCTTGTTAAAAATATATTTATCAGACATTATCATTTTCCCCAGCTACTGATGACATGGTTAATGTGGCAGTTTTGGTTTTCCAACAACCAGCACCGTCAGGTATCATTTCTTCAATAACCACTTCATTATCCGTTATGTTAATAATTTTACCGAAAAATAGGCCGATGTACTGACCTCGTTTCGCCTTGTGTAAACTGCCATCATTGGCTTTAATAAGAACCCACTTGTGACCGCCAGTGCTAAATACACCTGCCATCTGTAATGCATCAATACCGTATGATTCCAATTTGTCTTTGGTGCGCTGTCGGTTTGGCTGACTGCAGTTAGCCGTTTGAACTGCCACGCTTTTTGTTACCTCATTCCCTTGTTGCAACCGTTGAAATGGGCTGCGTATGCCGCTAGCTGCATAATTGACTGGCTGCAACTGCTTGAACTCAGGATAATCTTCGATGCTAATATTCGTGGTTGCTTTAACATTATTAGTGTAGGCAATTAGATCATCAATTTGCGCGCTGCAAGCTGACAAGCCAACGCAGGTCGCAACCACAAGATATTTTCTTGATATTCTTGTCATTACTCTTGCCCCTCATTACTCACATCGGCTTGAGTTATCGCCGCGCGATAAGTTTTTGCTTGCATCTTTAAATTGAGAACACCTTTGTTGTTTGTGATATCAAAGTCGTGCAATGTTACAATTCTAGGAAGATTGGCGATGTTTGACGTAAATAAGCCAAATTCATGGTAAGTTCCCGCAACTTCAAGTTGGATTGGCAACTCTGTATAAAATTCTTTCGGATTTTCTTGTTGCCAATTAAGTACCTTAAATGACAAGCCAGCATCGGTTCCCACATAAGTAATGTCGTCCAACAATCCTGGTGTTTCATTACTGGTTGGCAACGTCTTTAACATCGATGAAAAATCACGTTGCATCCTTACCAGCTGTTTTTCATAAGCTTGCAGATTTACTGCAATCCTATACTTCGATTCAAATGTCAGTCTAAGTGACATTTCCTTGCTTTTCGAAATGTCCAACAGCGGTAACTTGCTGCTGACAATAGCGTAGTAGCAAATAGCACTTACCACTGCCACACAAAATATTGCGACAACGGTTTTGATTTCTTTTGGCCAAATCGCCACTTGTTCGAAATCAAGGTCGTTTATTTCCTTTAGTTTAGAAAAATCAAAAGCCATTATTGACTCCCCTTTTTAAGCTTTTCTGCATTTTGAACAGGTGCAACCTTCGGCGTAATCGAAAATGTTAATTTAAAGTTACTCAACGCATTCGAAGTGCTCGCGTCAGCCGTGATAGAAGACAATTCGCCACTAGTAAATACATCAGACTGCTCAAGGTTTCGCATGAATGCAGACAGACGGTTGTTTGATTCGCTAATTCCCACAATCTCTATCAAGTTGCCACTACGAGACATTTTCTCAAATGAAACACCGGCTGGAACAATGCGTGCTAATTCGTCAAAGACAATGGGTGATACATTTTTGCTTACTTGCAGTTGCTCAATAAGTGCCATGCGTTGAGCTATCTCTGCTTTTGAACTGCGAATGTTTTTAATACGCTTTATTTGTCCGTCTAATACGGCGATTTGCTGTTCTAGATAATGATTTCTTGAATTCTGATTGCGAATTTGTTGATCAATGACCTCTCCTAATATCCAAAATACGGCAAGTACAGCAATTGAAATAAAAACCAATGAAGTAATATACTGTTTTTTATTACGCTGACGCTGAGCTTCGCGCCACGGTAATAAGTTTACATGTGCCATTGCGAATAACTCCTACTTGCTAAGCCCATTGCAATTACCAATTGGGCAGCGAATTTGTTTAATCTTTGAACGTCAACGTTTTCACCGATGGTTATATTTGAAAACGGATTAAAAGCTTCAACTTCAATACCTAGGTCTTTTGCTAACTCCTCCACCAGCGTCGGCAGTGAGCCGGCACCACCAGAAATTAGGATTTTTTCAGGCTGCTGCTTGTGCGTTGTCGACGCGTACATTTGCAAAGCACGCTGTATTTGTTGCTGCAATGCAGATAAAAACATTGGCAACGTGTCTTTAAACCAAGACTCAGGTGCTGAACCGTCAGCTATTTGATTCTCTACTTCCTGAATGTCTAACGAGTGAATAACTGCTAAATCTTGTATGAATTTATTCATACCGAAGTTGTGTTCTTTACTATAAATAACTTCGCCATCTTCCACGAAACACACCTGTAATAAGCTAGCGCCTACGTTTATGCAGCAAGTTGGGCGATCTTTTTTGTGAGTTGCGAAGTGGATAAGGGCATTGCCTAAAGCGTATCCCTCGATGTCCATGATTACTGGCTCAAAAGGCGCTTCTCTTACCAACGTGATGCGACTATCAATCATGTCTTTGTGGGCCGCACTTAGTAACACTTCTACTTTTCCGCTGTGTGTTTTACTTTCACCTAATTCTTCAAAGTCCAAATAAACTTCTTCTAAGGGGTAGGGTATTAAACTGTCAGCTTCTATTTCAATCTGGCTTTCTAATTCCCAGTCAGTTTGATTTGGCTCCATATAAACCACTTTACTTAACACGGATGCGCCGGCAACGGCTATCGCTACATTTTTATTTTTGGTCTTTAGGTTGTGTTTAATTTTCGCTAATGCCTTGCTGACGGCGTCAAAGTCCTTTATTTCACGCTCATTAAATGCTGCACCAATGATAGGTTCACAAGCGAAAGCATTTACTTTAGCTACAGAACCGCTAAAATCTAGGAATACTGCCTTGACGTACTTGGTTCCTATGTCTAACCCGATTATACTTTGGGCTCTTTTCTTAAAAAGCGATTTCATTCAATAGTAGCTCTGTCGTAGTTCTAGTATCATAGTTATAAATAATACTGATTTTTTTAAAGTGTATGGTTCTGTTAACGACACCTAGGTATAAAAATTGAGTGTTTAATCCTAAAAATTAAAGGTAAAAACAGTACAGTGAAGTTAATAAAGAAACTAATGTTACTGACCACCCTAGCTTTTTTGCTAGGGATCATTAGCATCATAGGTATGTATTTTTATCTCAAACCAGGACTGCCAAGTGTAGAAATCTTGAGAGAGGTTAAGTTACAAACTCCTATGCGTATATTTACCCAAGACGGCAAATTAATATCCCAATATGGGGTTAAAAGAAGAATACCTGTTTCTCTCGATGAAGTCCCCGAGACCTTGGTACAAGCTTTAATCGCAACAGAAGATAGCCGCTTCTATAGTCATATTGGTGTCGATCCTATTGGAGTGGGCCGAGCCTTCTTAAACTTGATTACAACTGGAGAGCGAGGGCAGGGAGCTAGCACCTTAACCATGCAAATGGCGCGCGGTTTCTTTTTGACCAGAGAAAAGAAATTTAGTCGTAAAATTAGGGAATTGTTTATTGCATTGCACATGGAGCAAGAATTAAGCAAAAACGAAATCCTTGAGCTATATCTTAACAAAGTCGAGTTAGGGCATCGGGCTTTTGGCTTTGGTGCAGCAGCTCAAGTGTATTATGGAAAAAATTTAAATGAATTGAATCTGGCTCAGCTTGCTACTTTGGCTGGGTTGCCACAAGCGCCCTCGACACTTAATCCAATAAGTCGACCTGAACGCTCAAAAGAGCGTCGGCGTATCGTTCTTTTACGCATGTTAGATGAAGGTTATATTAATCGACAACAATTCGATGAAGCATCGCAAGCGCCCATCACTGCTAAGAAACATGGTGCGGAGCTGGCGCTTGACGCCCCTTATTTAGCTGATCTTATCTATAACGAAATGGTTGACATTTACGGTAAAGAAATTGCAGAAACTAGTGGTTTTAATGTTTTTGCAACAGCAACCTATGATATGCAAAAAGCTGCGCAAGAAGCCGTTATACAAAACTTGCATGATTACGATGAAAGGCATGGCTTTAGGGGGGCTTTGGCGCAACTTTGGGAGCCTCTTCCGCGCACAGTTGTTGAACCAGTACTGACGGTTGATGGGCCACAGCAAGATAATGTTATACAAGAAGTAATAACTCCCCGTATTAATAAAAATGCTTGGTCTATTGAGAAAGTGATCGCTTATCTGGATAGCGTTGAAGAGATAGACCCATTGCGATCTGCAGTGGTTATGACTGTGCGAGATAAAACGGCAGACGTTATTATGGCTGATGGTCGAATGCTCGAATTAGTTTGGGATGGTCTGGATTGGGCAAGACCCTACATCGATGATCAGACACAAGGTGACGATCCAGAATTTGCGGATGATATTCTTCAAGAAGGTATGTTGATATATATTCGAAAACGGCCTCAAGATGATGTTTGGCAACTAGGGCAGCTTCCCGATGCAGCGGGAGCCTTGGTTGCACTCGATCCTAATAACGGTTCTGTGAAGGCTGTGGTAGGTGGTTATAGCTTTTATAAAAGTCAATTTAACCGAGCGACACAAGCAAAACGGCAAGTGGGCTCGAACATAAAGCCATTTGTCTACGCTAGTGCTATTGCAAGTGGTTATACATTAGCTAGCATTATTAATGATGCGCCCATCAATCAGTGGGATAGCTCTTCTGGCGTCGCATGGCGGCCACAAAATTCTCCGGCAGTATACGAAGGACCAATACGCTTGCGTGTTGCGTTGGGCATGTCAAAAAACGTCGTGTCGGTTCGCTTGTTACGCGGTGTTGGTTTAGATGATACAGTGGATTATATTTCGCGTTTTGGATTTGATAAAGATGATATCCCCCGAAATGAAACAATGTCCTTGGGCTCAGGTTCACATACGCCCTTAGAGGTCGTGTCTGGTATTGCAGTGCTGGCTAATGGCGGTTTTGCTGTGCGTCCCTTCTTTATAGAACGAATCGAGAATGATCTGGGGGAGTTATTATGGCAAGCGGAACCGGTTTATGCATGCAATCCATGCGATGTTGAAGTACAACAGCAAAAACAGTCCGTCGATGAGGCTGATATTGAAGCCATGTTAGCTGCAGAGTTTAGTCAGGCAACAGTAAATGGCCTTCAGAATAAGAAATTCAAACAATCTGCGGAGCAAGTTATCAGTCCGCAGACGGCATTTTTGGTCACAGAAATGATGCGTACCGCTGTTAAAGCGAATGGTAATTGGAATAATAAAACCTATTGGTTAGGTACTGGTTGGCGTGCAAGAAACTTACTGCAACGTGATGATATTGGCGGTAAAACAGGGACAACAAATGATTCAAAAGATACTTGGTTTAGTGGTTTTGCTGGCAACTTAGTTGCAACAGCGTGGGTTGGATTCGATGATGCATCTCGTCAGTTAGGTCGAGTCTCTCGAAATCAAAATCTAGTAAACAAAAATCCGGAAAAATTTAATTGGATTGGTAACGCGGTAATTGGAGTTGAGGATGGCGCCAAAGGGGCTCAGCCGGCCTGGATTCGATTTATGGAGGTTGTTCTTAAAGATCAACCTGAGGTGCAAAAGCAAATACCAGAAGGCATTGTTCGAGTAAGAATTGACAGCGAAACAGGCAAATTAACTCGACGAACGGATTCTACTGCAATGTTTGAATATTTCAAAGTTGGAACTGAACCAACCACTTATGTAGTAGATGATGAGTTATCATTACCAATAGATGAAGATAAACCTACTCCCCCCGAAATTGATGATATATTTTAGTCATTTTGGATTTTAGCCGGTTTTTCTGAACAATATCCTATACCGAGGCGTCTGACTTTTTATCAATATTATTTATTGGCGGAGATTCAGAAGCCGAAAGTAGCAAATAGTAGAATAATTAATCACTGATACCTCAGGTACAAAAGAGAATTCACGAATGAGCGACAAGAGTCAGCACAATCACCTATATATTCCGCATTCAGGGCCTTCTTTATTGGAAACGCCATTATTGAATAAAGGTAGTGCATTTACCGAAAAAGAACGTAAAAACTTCAATTTACTTGGGTTACTACCCCCTCGATACGAAACTATCGAAGAACAAGTCAGCAGAGCTTACAAGCAATATAAAGGCTTCAATGATCCGTTGAATAAGCATATCTATTTGCGCGCAATTCAAGACAATAACGAAACGCTATTTTACCGACTCCTACAAGCGCATATTGAAGAGATGATGCCCATTATTTATACGCCTACGGTTGGTGATGCATGTGAGAGTTTCTCCGATATCTATCGCAGTTCGCGTGGCTTGTTTATTAGTTATGAAGAACGTTTTCTAATGGATGATATTTTACGCAACGCTACAAAGCGCAAAGTGAAGGTCATCGTGGTAACTGATGGAGAACGTATACTTGGCTTAGGCGATCAAGGTATCGGAGGCATGGGCATTCCAATTGGTAAATTATCACTATACACCGCGTGTGGTGGCATTAGTCCAGCATATACTTTACCTGTAATGTTAGACGTCGGAACCAACAACGCGAAACTGCTCAATGATCCCATGTACATGGGTGCGCGGCATGAAAGAATAAATCAAGAACAATATTATGAATTTGTAGATATGTTCATCTGTGCTGCTCGCAGACGTTGGCCTGAGGTCATGATTCAGTTTGAAGATTTTGCACAGCCCAATGCAATGCCTTTGTTAAAAAAGTATCGGGAAGAAGTATGCTGCTTCAATGACGATATTCAAGGCACTGCGGCAGTAACTTTGGGTACTATTTTAGCTGCTTGTAGAGTTCGTGGCGCTAAGTTATCCGATATGAACATCGCTTTCGTTGGCTCTGGATCGGCAGGCTGCGGTATTGCTGAAATGCTTATTCAGCAAATGATATTTGAAGGTTTGAGCGATAAAGAAGCACGCACACATGTGTTTATGGTTGACCGTTTTGGTCTCCTGACGGAAGGGATGCAAGAATTACGGGATTTTCAGCAAGTATTGCAGCAGCCTAAGAAGGTTCTCGAAGATTGGTCTTATAGTGGAGAGTATGCATCGTTATTAGATGTCATCCACTGTGCTAAACCAGATGTGTTGATTGGTGTTTCAGGTCAGCCTGGTTTGTTTAATGAGCAGGTAATAAGGGCGATGGCACAAAATAGTGAAAAGCCTATTATTTTTCCACTAAGTAACCCTTCTCGTCAAGTTGAAGCAAGACCAGCGCAAGTCATTGAATGGACTGACGGTAACGTAGTCATTGCAACAGGAAGTCCTTTCAAGCCTGTCGAGTATAAAGGTAGGGTTTACCCAATTGTTCAGTGCAACAACAGTTATATATTTCCTGGTATAGGCTTGGGTGTTATTGCTGGTAAAGCTCGCCTCATCAGTGATGAAATGTTAATGGCAGCCAGCAATGCACTTGCCGATGCTTCACCGATGGTAAATGATCCGAATGGTGAATTATTGCCACCTTTGACAGAAATCGGAAATCTGAGTCGTAAAATCGCATTTGCAGTAGCAAAAGTGGCGATGGAGCAAGGGCTAGCATTACCTATTCCAGATGAGTTATTACAGGAACGCATTGAAAGTAATTTTTGGAAACCTGAATATAGGCCATATAAACGTGTAAGCATCTAATTTAATTAGTTTGTATATTTATAAAATGCCTGTTTGTGTTAATCGCAAACAGGCATTTTTGTTTAAAATGAGTCTTATCTTGTTTACATCCATTGGTAAGGGACTAAATTGACGATTTTTGCTCTTTTCTATATTTACCGTTAGTGACATAACCATTAATTTCAGCAACTTCGTTACCATATTGCTCAACAAATGTAATAAATCTGAGGTCATTACATTTAACTTCTTCAGTCACAAAATCTTTAGATAGATGCGCTTGTTTCATTTCTCTAGCTAATTTCGCTTTATTACCTTGCGCTGCTGCGGCACACAATGTAGATGTTATATAATTGTCTGTAGGTACTACGACAGAATTGGCTTTAGCAATACCAAATACACTTAATGTTAGAATGCTAATTGCCGTAATTTTAGTTAATAATTTCATTGTTTTATTCCTTAATATTGATTGAGTAACATGCGTAGGGTGCTCTCCACACTCCTAATGAACATTTAGCAATACGAATGCCAATATTATTTTTCTGTTATATTTCATTGTGTTAATGAATTTTTAGGTTTTTTGTTATTCAAGGAATACGATATTCACAATAAAAAATAAATTATTTACTACTTTCTAGTGTTTTTGACCACTATGTTTAACTTATTAATTTACTGATAAATTATTGAACATGATTTGAGGCGAATTAACTGATGTACTTTAGGGGGCGAGGCAACGCTGTCGCACATAAATGTGCACGACAGATGCTGGTACCTTTAGGTTAAGTGTAAACCGTAATTAAGACATTGGCGGATTCTAAATCGCGGGTTAGTTCACAAATAACGACAACATGAAAACTTTACTATTGCGCGTAAAGTTATACATCTCTTGTTTAGAGGATGGTAAGGCTTCAATTGTTTTTTCTTCAAAGCCTTGTTCTAAAAACCAATGACCAGTGACTGTTGTTAGAACAAAAATACGTTCAAGACCACTCAAAATAGCTTTTTTACGAATTTCATCTAGTAGTCTCTCGCCTCTGTTTCCTCCCCGATAATCGTGATGTGTTGCAACACAGGCTAACTCTCCACAGGCGTCGCTTCTGTACATATATAAAGCGGCACAGGCGATAATCATTCCATCGCGAACAATGACAGTAAATAAGCCAATCTCATTTTCTAATCGCTCTCGTGAGCGTTTTACGAGAACGCCACTTTCTTCTAATGGCTTAATTAGCTTTAAAATGCCGCCAACGTCGTCTATCGTCGCCGTTCTAAGCTGTTCATAGTGATTTTGCAATACTAGGGAGCCGGTACCATCTCGCGTAAATAATTCTCTCAGTAACGAGCCATCGGTATGATAATTGACACAATGCGCCCGCGTAACTCCGGCTTCGACAGAAGATATCATCGCTGTTAAACAGGTTTTTTCGGCATCAATATTGTCAGCGGCTAACTCTTTCTTCAGTAGATTTAATTCGGTAGTTCGCAGCAAGTTCCCAGACTTATCGAAAATTCCATCTCGCTCTGAGAGTGTAATAATTTTGTCCGCCTTCATCGCGATAGCGGCTTGTGTAGCTACGTCTTCATGCGATAAATTGAAAATTTCGCCGGTAGGTGAATAGCCCATTGGCGACAGTAATACAATTGAGCCATCCGAGAGGTGATCATTTATACCCTGTACATCGATACGACGCACCAAGCCTGTATTTTCAAAGTCGACGCCCTCTTTTACACCTAAAGGTCTTGCGACCACTAAGTTGCCCGAGCAGACTCTAATTTGAGAACCATGCATAGGCGAGTTAGGTAAGCCCATAGTAAGCAAAGCTTCAATTTGGCTACGCAGGGATCCCGCCGCGTCTTTCACACATTCTAAGCTTTCTTTATCGGTGATCCTGATGCTATTCTTAAACTTCGATTTTTTATGACGAAGCTTAAGACGCTGATCAATTTGCGGTCGGGCACCATGCACGAGAATAAGGCGCACACCAAGGCTATTAAGCAGCGCTATATCTTGAATTATCCTAGGAAAATTAGGATCTTCAATAGCTTCGCCTCCAAACATTATCACGAAGGTTTTACCACGATGTGCGTTTATATAGGGGGCTGAACTCCTAAATAGACGAATGCTTTCCGTATCGGACAATGCCATCTTAATTTCTCTTTACATCAGCAGTAAGTAGGCCAATTGGCTACCCTGTAAGTTGGTCGAGCTTTTCTAGTTCGACATACAATGCTTTGGTAACTAACTCTTTGTTGGTCCCACCAAGCACATTACGTTTATTCAAAACCGACTCTAATTCCAGCACAGGGTAGACGTCGTCTTCAATTTTTTCGTTGATTGTCTGGAATTCTGCAATACTTAACTCTTCAAGCGCTTTGCCTTTTGATATTGCCATTACCACTGCTTGTCCAGCAATATCATGGGCAGTTCTAAACGGAATACCTTTGGCCACTAGGTAATCGGCCAATTCTGTTGCATTAGCGTAGCCTTGCTGTGCAGCTGCTCGACATCTTTCTTCGTTTAGTGACAAAGTATCTAGTACTTCCACTGCAATACATAAGCAGATATGCCATTGGTTGACACTGTCTATTGCTCCCTCTTTATCCTCTTGCATGTCTTTGTTATATGCAAGCGGCAAGCCTTTCATGGTGACTAACAAACCTTGTAAGTTGCCAAACACACGACCACACTTTCCGCGCATCAACTCAAGCGCATCCGGGTTTTTCTTTTGTGGCATGAGAGATGAACCAGACGTAACTGAATCGCCCAATTGTAAAAAACCAGCTTCGCCACTGTTATAAAAAATTAAGTCTTCGGCCATACGTGACAAATGCATCATGCTGGTGCTGGCATTGAAAAGCAGTTCAAGCACAAAATCTCGATCTGAAACAGCATCCAAACTATTCAAACAAGGAGAATCAAAACCTAATTCTTCTGCGATCTTGTGGCGATCAACTGGAAATGTGGTTCCTGCTAATGCACCAGACCCAAGAGGGCACTGATTTAAACGTTTTTGTAAGTCTTCAATTCGGCTGACATCCCGTTTCAACATTTCAACATAAGCTAAACACCAATGCGCAAAGTAAACAGGCTGGGCGCGTTGCAGATGCGTATATCCAGGTAAAATAGCATCTTGGTGACGGGTAGCTGCTTTTAATAATGCGCTAATCACATTTAGACAATCGTCTCTAAGTGAAGATAAGTGAGAGCGACACCATAGGCGGAAATCGGTTGCGACTTGATCGTTTCTACTGCGCCCGGTATGCAATTTTCTAGCAATGTCTCCTAATTCAGCGGTTAATGTCGCCTCCACAAAGCTATGAATATCCTCTTCTGGCGAGTTAGCAAAATCAAGAGTGCCTTCTTCAGCTTGCTTTTTTAGCGCATTGAGCGAATTTTCAAGTTGAAGTTGTTCATTTTCGCTTAATACTCCCGCGTCTTTCAGCGCACGAGACCAAACGACTGATCCCCAAATATCCTCAACTGCCATTACATAATCGAACGGCAATGAATCATTCACTTGCTTGAACATATCGCTACTACCGGACTGAAAGCGCCCTCCCCATAATGCCATGATGCTTCCTTATTTTTGTTTTAATGCTTTAATTCTGCTAGATAAACTAAATAATCTGATAAATCCTTCAGCATGACTTTGGTTATATACGTCATCTGCACCAAAGGTGGCAAAGTCCTCAGAATAAAGGCTATTCGGTGATTGACGCTGCACGACTGTAGCTTGGCCTTTGTATAATTTTATTACAATTTCGCCCGTAACCATTTTTGCAAAGCTGGCCGCACTTGCTAGTAAGGCGTCATTTAGCGCGGTGAACCAGCGTCCATCGTACATAACATGCGCAAACTCAAGAGCAACCTGCTCTCTGAATTTCAATGCCGACTTGTCTAAAACAAGACACTCTAGTGCTTTATAAGCTTTCATCAATACCGTACCGCCAGGAGTTTCATAGCAGCCACGTGATTTCATACCAACCAGTCTGTTTTCAACAATATCGATACGACCAACGCCATGCGGCGCTGCCAGTTGGTTAAGTGCTACTAATGCTTGATAAGGTGATAATGCTTTGCCATTGACATGAGTTAATCGACCTTCATCAAATTCAAGGGAGATACGCTCAGCTTTATCTGGTGCATCCTCTGGATCAGTTGTCATTGTCCATACTTGTTTACTTGGCTCACACCATGGGTCTTCAAGTTCTCCGCCCTCGTGAGAAATATGCCATGCATTTGCGTCACGGCTATATATTTTTGTTGCGGATGATGACGTCTGAATATTTCGACTAGCTAAGTAATCGAGTAAATCTTCACGCGAGACCATGTCCCATTCACGCCACGGAGCAATGACCTGCAAATCAGGCGCTAGCGCAGCGAAAGCACCTTCAAACCTAACTTGGTCGTTACCTTTGCCGGTGCAACCATGGCTCAATGCATCAGCACCTACTTTGCGTGCAATGTCGACTTGTGCTTTGGCTATGACAGGGCGAGCCATTGAAGTGCCTAATAAATATTCACCCTCATAAACTGCGCCTGTCGTGATAGTAGGGTAGATAAAATCGCGGACAAATTCTTCTTTTAGATCGACTATATGACATTCGCTGGCACCTGATGCCATAGCTTTGTCATACAATCCTTCAAGCTCTTCTTCACCTTGGCCAACATCGGCTGCAAAAGCGACAACTTCACAATCATAGTTTTCTTTAAGCCAAGGCATAATTGCTGATGTGTCGAGTCCGCCTGAATAAGCCAATACGACTTTCTTTATTTCTTGTTTGTTGTCTGATAACGCCATTCTTAAATCCTTAATTACTGATAAGCCGATGGTTATTCGATCCGCTGTAAAAATATGTAGTCGTATTTGTCAATCTAGTAAAGTTGGTAATCTCAGTCTAATGTGACATTACCTACCAGCATAGCCAATATTGCGTTTTGCGCATGCATGCGGTTTTCAGCTTGTAACATTAGCAATGATTGGTCGCTGTCCATCAAGCTACCGGTAATCTCTAAATCACGATGAGCGGGCTGACAGTGCATTACATAACTTGCGCCCGATTTCTGCATTAATGCTTCATTTACCTGATACGATGCAAACGTTTCTTTTATCTCTGCCAAAGGCGTATTGTCGCCCATTGAAAGCCATGTGTCTGTGTACAGAATATCTGCTTGGCCTAGTTCGCCTATATCATTTGCAATGGTTAGCCTGACATTGTTTTCATATGCTATTTTAGCGGCATGTTTAGCGATATTAGCATTTATTTCGAAGCCCTTCGGCGTAATTACCGTTTGGTGACAACCCAATAATGCACCCACAATGAGTAATGAATGGGTCACATTATTGCCGTCGCCAATATAGGCCATTGTTTTACCTTTTACATCCCCTAATTTCTCAAGCATAGCCAAATAGTCAGCTAACGCTTGGCAAGGATGATATAAGTCACATAAAGCATTAATAACAGGAATGTTAGCTCCTGCAGCAAGATCAACCAATGTTTTATGCTCATAAACTCGCGACACGATGGCGTCGGCCCAGCAAGCGAGATTAGCGCCGACATCAATTGGGTCTTCCCTATCCTTTAATGGGGAACCTTGGCTGTCTACATAAACCATGTGTCCGCCTAACTTATTAATACCAATGTCGAAGCTGACTCGCGTGCGCAGGGAAGGCTTTTCAAAAATCGCAACAATCGATTTACCATCTAATGGTTTACCAAATTTTTCAGGGGTTTGTTTGAGCTCTAAGGCAAGCTTCAATAACGAACGCATTGAAGTTGAGTTCCAATCTCTAAAGCTGAGTAAGTCCTGCATTTTTTATTCCTTTTACTTTTTTGTATTTTTTATTCTTTACTACGCTGTGAGTGTGGCAGAAATAATCGTCGTACCCGTATTTTTAAGGGCGCAGTTGACCAATAGTCCTACGTCATTCCAACTACCTATTTTGACCGCTTTTCCGAGTGTCTTAGATGCTTCTTGAGCTGCTTTTACTTTGACTATCATGCCGTCAGTAATCACACCAGCATGAACTAAATGGGCTATTTTACTGTCATCCAACTGCGCGATAAGTTGCTTATTTTCGTCTAACACGCCGCTAACGTCTGATAATAGATACAAATCAGCATATAATAATGATGATATACAGGTAGCCGCTTGGTCCGCATTAACATTGTATAAGCGACCATTTAAGTCACCACCAATTGAGCATATTATAGGCGTTAGATTAGCATGCATAAGCTGATGTAATAATTTCGCACTGCGTGGATGTGGATAACCAACGGCACCTAATATTGGTGAAACTTCATCGCATACGGCTAAATTTCCATCAGCTAACGAAATACCAACACCTGTTAGTCCTGCTTTTGCCGCCAAACAAACCATTTTTTTATTTAGTGTACCCGCTAAGACCCCCGTGACAGCCGGCATCTGCTCATCTGGGGAGATGCGCAATCCCTCATGCTTTTCACTTTTAAACCCGAGTGCTGTTAGTTGAGTTTGCAATTGTGAACCACCGCCATGCACTATAGCAACATTGTGACCTTGATTTTTAAGCGTCGCAACAGAAGCAAAAAAACTAGCTTGTGCTTGTTCGTCCTCAAAAAAATTTCCGCCGACTTTTAATACAATATTGCTTATAGGATGTGTCGCTAATTTTACCGTGTTATTCATGTTCACAATAATCCAGTCTCTGTTGGCTGATTAAATGCCAAATTTGCACATTGAATTGCTTGTGACGCAGCGCCTTTCAATAAGTTATCTATAGCTGAACTTACGATTAAATAACGACTATCTTCATCGAATTTCCAGTAAATGTCGCAAAATGTAGTATTTGCAACATCATCAATTTTAGGCCATGAATCACGTAAACGAACCATCGGTTGATGTGCATAAGCTTGTTCGAACTTCTGCTTTATATCCGCTGGATTCACTCCTTCACGTAGTCGCATGGTAACGGTCGCTAAAATCCCTCTTTTGAATTGACCAAGATGAGGGGTGAAGATAACTTGAGTGCCACAATAATCTTCGATTTCTGGCGTATGACGATGCCCTAAGACACCATAAGCTTGCAAGCTCACTTCATAATAGCTGGTTGTCATAGAAGGCTTTCGGCCAGCGCCACTAATGCCCGAGATTGCGTTAATAATAGGCCTGACACTTGGGTCAAGAAAATCCGCCTCTGTCATGGGCTTTATTGCTAGTAAAGATGCAGTTGGGTAACAACCTGGTACAGCCACAAAATTCGCTGTTTTAATTGCGTCAGCGTTCCACTCTGCTAATCCGTAGACTGCGCTTTTGAGTATGTCGGTATGTTCATGTTTGAAACCATAAAAGGACTCAAATACTTGTGGATCTTGAAGCCTGAATGCACCGGATAAATCAAATATTTTAGCTTTTTTATCGCTCAAGGCTTGCGACCAATCGTGGCTAGCTTCGTGCGGCGTAGCTAAAAAAATAGCATCAAATTTATCCGCCATTGAACCCAAATCATCTGGATTTAGCGCGATGGTGACCAAATCCGTTTGACCGAACAGTATTGGATGAATTAAGCCAATTGGCTTATCACAATCGGCGCTGCCACTAGACACATAACAAGCATCCAATGAAAACAGGGGGTGTTGAATAATTATTTTTATTAATTCAGCACCGGTGTAACCACTGGCGCCAATAATACAAGCTGAAATCATAATAGTGTCTTTTCTTGAAAATAAAATCCCTCTTAACCTTAGCGCAACAGAGCAGTGTTGGCAGCGCTAAGAGCCAGAGTACTCCGTTTTGTTAAACCACAATCTCGAAATAATGTTGTCACAATATTTTATCACAGCAAAGGGAAGGAGAGGAACCAATGGCATTGATGATAGAAATTTAATAATAAAATTAATCACTTAAAAACTCAGTTGGTACTTGATCTCATGCACAAAAGTTGCGTTGAGTTGTATCCTAATATAGTAATGAACATTGAATATTTATTCAATATAAATGTATAAGTAATTAACTTATTAGTGTTTTATGGGGTTTATTTCGGTTTTATTAGAATAAAAATACTATTTTACTGATTTTTTGCTTAAACGAGAACCTGTTTTATGTTGATAGGAGCTATTATCCCCAATAAAAAATGAGGCTAAGTTTTTTTTGCGCCACTTAGCCTTTGGTCTGGACTACTTAGCTTGATAAATTTTGCTCTTCATTGAAACCTTCACTGCTTCTTCTATTTGTATTTCTTTTCTTAGGTTTTTTTATTAATTTATCAAATTTGTCTCGCTGTTCGGGGGTCAATATACTGAATATATCAAATCGTGACTTAGCTTTATTCACGGCCATATTAAGCTTCTGTTGCTTATTCTGAGTGTGCACGGCCAACCATGCGCTATCATCAAATTGTTTAGCGTGAAGAATGCTAGCGAGTTCGACTTTAACGCTTCTAACTTGGTCTTTGTTCGCTGTTCGTTGAGCTTTATCGCCAGTCATTATTACCATTAACTGAGCTTGCTGGTTACTGTTAAGATCCAGCGCTTTAACGAGCCGCTGTATTTTTTTTTGAGGATTATGCGCTCTTTTCTGGCTTTTCCTAGCATGACGGCTAGTGATGAATTGGACTTGTTGTTCGACAGTTAATCTGTTGAATACTTTATTTTTACTTTTGGCTCGGATCAGCCTTGATTGCAATGTAAGTTCCATTTTCTGTTCTATTGCGCTTGTAATAGCCACCTCATCCCAGATATCTGATTGCATGAGCACTCGCATACTGTCACGGAATTGTTTTTGTTCTGCGCGGTAAATGCTTAAATCTTGCTTGGTTTTTAGGTGTATTTCTTTAATATCTTCTTTTTGCTGTTGGGTTAAAGAAAGGCTTGCCATTAAACTATGTTGATTGTCGTTACGCTGGTCTCTGTCGCGTGCATTTATTGAATATGCATTAACACTTAATAAACTGGCTACGCTTAAACTGATTAATAATTTTTTCATTTTTATTCCTCTCGGATTAATATAACGTTAAATGTTAGGTCTATATGAAATGTCGAGATAAATAATAGCGTTGTCAATGCAAAGAAACGCCAACCGAATGTAAAGCTTGTGTAAAGGTTTCTGAGCTTTGCTCCCAATTCACTTATGATAGGGTTGTAGAGTACCTGTAGTCGTTCTCATTCGAGACTAGGAATTTTATTTTCGATGCTTGGCTCAATTGAGTTATTAGTCCTTTCATTAGCGGCAAGCACAGCTTTAAGGCGAATACATGTATCACGTATTAATAATTGACGATGATGTAGCATTGACGGAAATGTTAACAGAATATTTGCAGCAAAATGGCTTTACAGTGGATGCAGAAAATAGCCCCGTATCGGCAATTACCAAGTTACAAGAATTGACTTTCGATGTCGTCTTACTTGACGTTATGATGCCGGTCTTGAATGGTTTTGAAACCCTCAAAAAAATACGCACTTTTTCCGTTGTGCCTGTCATAATGTTAACTGCAAAAGGTGAAGACTACGACCGTATACTAGGTTTAGAGTTGGGTGCTGATGACTATCTCGCCAAACCATTTAATCATCGAGAATTGCTTGCTCGAATTAGAGCGCTAACTCGTCGACAGGACGATTTAAGTATATTTAATCAAGTTCAGAATCTACAGTTCCATGGGATCAAAATTGAAGAAGCCAGCCACAGAGCAATGATAGGTGCACATGAGTTAGATCTGACCAGTACCGAATTTCAGCTCCTCGTGCTATTGATGAGGCATGCGGGGCAATTGTTAAGTAAGGAGAAACTCAGTCAAGAGGTATTAGGGCGCAGACTCGGTGCATTTGACCGCAGTTTAGATATGCATGTGAGTAATGTTCGCAAAAAGCTATCACAACAAGGGGTTGAAAATGTAATCAAAACACTGCGTGGGTCAGGCTATACATTTAAGAGTGAAGTGTAATGCAATTGTCCCGGCTTAATCCTTTCAATTCTTTATTTGGGCGGGTTTTTATTTGGTTTTGGACTGCATTATTAGTTATTGTATTGAGCTCATTTTTCTTAGCGAAGCAATTGACTGACGTCTTGGAAGTAAATGCAGTAAGTCAGGGGCAAGAGTCTGAGACAGCGTTAATGATGCAGCGTTTAATCAGCGTAGTCGAACGTAGCAACAATCTAAATCAATCACTGCGCAGGTTAGGGCACCGCAATGGACTTCATATCGTAGCTATTAATCGTAATACAGGTAAGCGTAATACTAGTTTTCCGACCCCCGTATCGCGCAACATTGATGAGTTAAACGCGTTTGTTGAAAGTGATAGTCCGTTGCTTATAAGGCTCAACAATATGGAGTTTATTGGTCCTTATACATTGGTCTTCAATCTCTCCGAATACAGCATCTTTATTGGGCGTTTACTATTGCGATCTGAAAGAGATGTTGTGTCTCGTTCTAAAGTGACGATTGCTGGCTTGGTGTTAGCTATTTTCCTCAGCACTGGATTTTGCTTTGGGTTGGTGTTAAGTATAACAAAACCCCTGGGCGCTTTGCGTTTAGCTAGCAACCGCTTGGCTAGAGGCGATTTATCGACTCGCATTGAGGGCCTTGAAAATAGAAAAGATGAAGTGGGTAATTTAGCGGAAGATTTTAATACGATGGCGGTTCGTCTGCAAAGCTTGATCGATAGTCAAAAGCAACTGATGGCAAACGTATCTCATGAATTACGCACACCATTGACTCGCTTGCAGTTAGCTGTTGCCTTACTAGAGGACCAGATCAACACTCAATCTGATGGTGCGCTAAGTAACGCAGATACTAAGCACTTATCCCGAATTGAAAACGAAATAGTTAAGATGGATCAGATGATTGGCCAAGTGCTGACGCTGGCTAAAATAAACGCTTCTCAGCAACCGATTGATCTACAAAAAATGACGCTGTTTTCAGTTTTAGACGGTGTGTTGCAAGATGCACGGTTTGAGGCTAGCGCGATGAATAAAGAATTCATTGTAGGCCCTATTCCTGACATTAGTATTAACGCCAATATGCCGTTACTTATTAGTGCGATTGAAAACATCGTTCGTAATGCAATTCGTTTTGCCGCGAAAGAAGTAAGTTGTGAACTCAATATTGTATCCACCAGCTCGGCTACAGACTTCGTTGAAATTGTCATCAATGATGACGGAGCAGGGATGTCTGCTACCGATTTAAAAACAGTGTTTGACCCATTTTTTCGCGGTAGTTATCAAGTGCATGAAGTAAGCAAAGGAGCCGGGCTCGGTTTATCTATTGCCAAAGCTGCAATCGAAACGCATGGCGGCAGTCTTTTTGCTTATGTACACCATGCCCAAGTGCGTTTTGACAGAGATCAAAGTCAACCTGGCGACAATGCACAATGTGAAAGAAGTGTTGAAGAAAAATCGCCTTTAACTGGCTTATCAGTGATAATACGGTTACCGATTGCCAGCAAACCAACATAGCGATTAAATGCAGTTAACTAAAGAAGCCGAATTACCCGAAAAATTTGATACCTTAATCAAGCCTTGGTTTGACAATAGTATGATATCTGGGTTCTGGAGACTGGACGACGGTACTTCGCTGCATTATCGATATGCTCATCACAACGAAGCAAAATCAATAATCGTTATCTCATCTGGTCGCGCTGAATGCGCAGCCAAATATGCTGAACTTATTTACGACTTATACCAAAATGGCCATTCGGTATTTGTTCATGACCACCGTGGTCAAGGCCTGTCTACGCGGCTAAAAGAGAATCCTCATCTCGGGTATATCGGTGATTTTCATCAGTACGTGACCGATTTTAAATGTATGATCGATGACGTTTTGGTGCCGATGCTTTACGAAAATTATATAAAAGCGGAGCAAAACAGGTCTTTTAGTGATGCCAGCATACTTGCAAAAGCATATCCGCCTTTGCATCTGCTTTGTCATTCGATGGGTAGCGCAATCGGAGCGCTACTCGTAAAGTCGCACCCCAACTTATTTTCCAAAGCTGTTTTTTGTTCGCCAATGTTCGCGATTACGCCTCCAGTTCCAGCTTGGATCGCGACTATGTTAGTTCGATTTGGCGTTGTTTGTAATAAGCTTCGAGGGAAAAAGACGAGTTATTTTTTTGGGCATACTGACTACATACCAACTGCGTTTTATAAAAACCGTTTGATGAGCAGTCAGATTAGGTATGATATTTTTCGCAAAACCTACGCACAGCAGCCTGAGTTACAATTGGGTGGTGCTACTTATGAATGGCTTTACGCATCGCTAATCGCCATGCAAGAAATACGAAAGCAAGCGAGTAAAATTACTGTTCCTTGCCTTATTGTCTATTCTGGCGCCGATACCGTTGTAGCCAACGAAGATATTGAGCAAGTAATTAATGATATTAAGCAATGCGAATCGGTACTAATCCCAGAGGCATTGCATGAATTATTCTTCGAAAAAGACAAGTTTAGGGTGCCAGCCTTAACTACGATTTTAACTTATTTATCAACGCCATGACGTAACAGCTTTTATCATATTTGAGTTGATTTTTTAGAACGTAAGTGAAATCTGCAGTCCGCTAAAGAGACTTCTATTAGCTTCCCAGTAATCAGAATCTATTTGGCGTGCTTTCACAAATCCTTCAATACGCAAATTTCCTGCTTGAACCCCTGCGCCCAAAGCAGCGTAACCATCTACATTATTTGAGTTATATCTGTCATCATAATCAAAATAAGGAGCATCATCGTCATGATGGAAAGTCGCTTCGAATACATCGAAACCGCCTTCAAAATACACGAATAGCTTACTAAAATAACCAAACCTTAGGCCTAAATCTACACCATAATACGCTTGCTCATAACCAAATTGGTCTATGACAGTAACGCTATTAATTGAGGTAATCACTTCACTTTTTAAATTGCTCTGATGAGTGCTTATAATACTGGAAACACCAACGCTTGAAATATTGTCAGTGCAGTTGAACTCCTGTTTGGTAAAAATAGTGAAGCGGTCGGTAGCTTTTGCATTCATTGATGCAATTAGTAGAAGTAGTACCCTCGTTTGTTTAATCATTATCGGTGTATTAATTTGTATTATTTATGTATGGAGGGTAAAACAGAGCAACTGAATAAAACCTGAATGCAATGAGAATTTACGTTATATGGCCGGTGTATTCATTAAGCGTGTGAAAAAGAATAAGTCAGTTATTATTGGAATTAAGAAGTCGTTTACGACTTTATATTAGGCATACTAAAACCAAGTTGACGCCATGCTTCGTAACTTACAATAGCGATTGAATTGGACAGGTTTAGGCTGCGAGCATTTGCTAACATCGGGATCCTAATACGGTTAGCCGGAGCAAAAGCGTTACGGATTTCGTCGGGCAACCCTGATGTTTCTGAACCAAATAGAAGCACATCACCCGCTTGATAAGTGGGTTGGTCGTGTGGAATTGAGCCTTTGGTTGTTAATGCAAAAATTCTTCTGTCACCCATCTCTTGCAAAAAAGCATCATAATTTTTATGAATAGTCACGTTAGCTAGGTCGCGGTAATCGAGTGACGCTCTTCTTAGTTGCTTTTCTTCCATATTAAAGCCCAGAGGCTCGATAAGGTGCAAATGGCAGCCATTGTTCGAGCACAGCCGAATAGCGTTACCAGTATTTGGGGCAATTTGCGGTTCGAATAGAGCAATATGGAACATGAATTTAGGCCACCTAACGTTAATATATGAGTCTGATTGCTATTCTTGGGTTTGTTCGCGGCTGAGCAATGCAATAGCAGCTTCTTTGGCTGACTTACCTTTATACAGCACTTGGTATATTTGCTCGCAGATAGGCATTTCGATGCCATTGGCTTGTGAAAGCAATCTTACTTCGTCAGTGTTACGATATCCTTCAACGACTTGGCCAATACTTTCGATTGCTGCGTCTACCGTCATTCCTTTACCTAATGCTAGACCAAAGCGCCGGTTCCTTGATTGATCGTCAGTACAAGTTAAGACTAAATCGCCAAGGCCAGCCATGCCCATGAAGGTTTCTTGTTTTGCCCCGATGGCCAGGCCAAGGCGGCTCATTTCAGCCAGCCCGCGAGTAATTAAAGCGGTTCGTGCGTTAGCACCAAAGCCCAAACCATCAGCTAAACCAGCGCCTATTGCAATCACGTTCTTAACCGCTCCGCCTAATTGAACACCAATTAAATCATCGTTTTTGTAAACCCGAAAACCTTTAGAACAATGCAGCTTTTGTGAAAATGATTCACACAGTTCAGCGTCAGTTGAAGATAGCGTAATAGCCGTAGGTAGACCCGCAACCATTTCTTTCGCAAATGTTGGACCAGAGACTACAGCAAAAGGAATATCATGACCCAAAATATCTAAGGCGACCTCTTGCAATATTCTTCCTGTGCCAGGTTCGAGACCTTTGGTAGCCCAAATTAATCTATGCTGCTGATTTAAATATGGCTTGATTGCTTCTAAGTTCGCTTTGAAAGCATGACTAGGAACAACAACAAGTATATCTCTGGCGCTTTGCAGTACTGCTTTTAAATCAGATGAGACGGCGAGGGCATCGGGAAATATAGCGTTTGGCAGGTATTTATCATTACTACGAGTTTTGCGCATTGCAGAAACATGTTTTCCATCACGTCCCCACAATACGGTTGGATTGCCATTTCGAGCTAATACAAACGCTAATGCAGTGCCATAAGAACCGGCACCAATTACGGCGGTGTTTGACTCAAATTTGTTATCCATTAATTGTTTCTCAACTCGTTATGAATCAAGTTGTTGAGCTGCTGGAGCCTCTGCTGCGGCGCTCTGTTCTGCACGTTTTTGCATGTACGCTGCAAAAATGGCATCGAAGTTTACAGGGGCTAAGTTAAGCGGTGGAAAGGTACCACGGTTAACTAAGTTTGAAACAGCTTCACGCGCATATGGGAAAAGCATATTTGGGCAGAATGACCCTAAAGTATGCGCTTTATTTTGATCTGGCATATCGCCAAGAGCGAAAATACCTGCTTGCTGAACTTCGCACAAAAATGCAGTGTCTTCGCCGAGCGTTGCTGTAACGGTTACTGATAGTACTACTTCATATAAATTGGCTTCAATTTCGTTTGTACGCGTGTCGATATCAAGTTTAACTTCTGGCTTCCATTCTTTTTGAAAAATGGCAGGGCTATTAGGCGTTTCAAACGAAATGTCTCTGGTGTAAATACGTTGAACGCTAAACTGGGCACCCTGTGTAGCTTGCTCAGGTGTTGCTGTTGGTGTATTGTTTTCTTCAGCCATGAATGATTCCTATCGATATTTCTGGTGGTTATATTATTTAAAAATAAAAAAAGGCTATGAGTTCATAACCTTTAAGATTGTTTGTATCAGCGGTCAATGAACGAATGCTCATATTTTGCTTTGTCACTTCTGATTATGCTGCTAACAGGGCGTCAAGTTTACCCGCTGACTCTAATGCGAATAATTCATCGCAGCCGCCGACATGTGTTTCGCCAATAAAAATTTGCGGAACAGTTGTGCTACCGTTAGCACGTTCAATCATGCCAGGACGTAAGTCTGGGTTAACGTCTATTTCAAAATTAGTGAACGTAACGCCTTTTTGGCCTAATAAGGCTTTAGCGCGGCTGCAGTATGGACAATGACCCTTGGTATATAATTCTACTTTCTGCATTTTAATTACTCTTTTATTTGGAGACGGGAAGGCTAGCTGATTGCCATGCGTTCATTCCGCCTTTTAAAACGGTGACTTTTTCAAAGCCTGCTTTTAGCAATTGTGTAGCTGTTTTTTTCGCTGAAACACCCATCGCACAGACTACAATAATGGGTTTATCTTTTGAATTTTCAAGCTTTGCGAAGTTTCCGTCTTTAAGTTCTTCGGCTTTTAGTTGCCTAGAACCTAATATGTGTCCCGCTTTGAATTCTTTTGCCGCACGAATATCCAATACAATCGCGTCCTGTCTATTCATCAGCAAGGTAGCATCATGCGTCGAAAGTTCTTTAATCGGTGACAGTGCTGCACCAACGTAGGAATAAATGATAAGTACTACTATCGCTACCCAAGCGATTGATAAAATTGAAATCAACGTCGTACTGGTAGCAAACTCTATTATCTGGTCCATAAAAAACTCTGTCGTCCTGTTACTATTTGAAGTTCGCAAAGTATATAGAAAAACAGGATAGAAACCAGCATTTAAGCGGTTTCATCTGTATTTTTTTTCAATTTGAACACTGAAAGCGCAGGTATATGAACCGTTTTAACCCGACAAAATTCTATGTTATGAAAAAATAGTTATGTAAATGCGCATAAAAATGAGCATAAACGGTTTATAAGAAAGCGTTTTATTGGTAAATTTGCTGCCGGGTTTATTCTTTTTCATGCACCAAAATTTCAAGGTTAATCATGGCACACACTAAAATACCATTGGCTCTTATTATATTAGACGGTTGGGGATATCGAGAAGAAACCACCAATAATGCTATCGCGTTAGCTAATACTCCGGTGATAGATAACTTATTTGCAAACAAGCCCAGTACGTTAATATCCGGTTCGGGTTTGGATGTAGGTTTACCAGATGGACAAATGGGTAATTCAGAAGTAGGACACGTTAACTTGGGTGCGGGGCGTGTTGTGTATCAAGATTTTACCAGAATTACCAAAGCGATCAGCGATGGCAGCTTCCAAGCTAATCCGGTTATTGTGGCTGCAATTGAAAAAGCCGTTGCTGCGGATAAAGCGGTGCACATTATGGGTTTATTATCACCCGGAGGTGTTCATTCGCATGAAGACCATTTATTTGCGGCCGCAAAACTAGCAGCCGAAAAAGGCGCAAAGAAAATTTATTTACATGGGTTCACAGATGGTCGAGACACACCGCCAAGAAGTGCTGGACCGTCTATCGAAGCCGCGCAGAAAATGTTTACTGAGTTGGGGGTTGGTCAAGTTGCGAGTATCGTCGGACGCTACTTTGCAATGGATCGTGATAACCGCTGGGATAGAGTGCAACAAGCTTATGATTTAATTATTTCAGCGCAGGCTGATTTCAATTATGCAACGGCTTCTGAAGCGCTCGAAGCCGCGTATGCGCGCGATGAAAATGATGAGTTCGTCAAAGCGTCTGTCATTGACGGTTATAATGGTGTTGACGACGGTGATGCAATTTTATTTATGAATTTTAGAGCCGACCGTGCACGAGCGATGTCGCACGCCATGGTTGACGCCGACTTTAGTGGATTTGAACGCAGTAGATTCGCTCATACTGAGTTTATGATGTTGACCGAATATGAGTCTAATTTGCATGTACCATGCGCATACCCGCCAACACCTCTCGTCAATGTAATGGGCGAGTGGTTGGCTAAGAATGATAAGACCCAGCTACGCATCAGCGAAACTGAAAAGTTTGCCCATGTTACGTTTTTCTATAGCGGCGGTAAGGAAGACGAATATCCTGGCGAAAAACGTATTTTGATCCCTTCGCCAGACGTTGCAACGTATGATTTGCAGCCAGAAATGAACTCAGAAAAGCTGACTGATGAGTTAGTTGCGGCAATTAAATCACAAGAATTTGATGTGATTATTTGTAACTATCCTAATGGCGATATGGTTGGCCACACCGGTAACTTAGACGCTGCTATCAAAGCTTGTGAAGCTGTCGATCACTGCATTGGGCGCGTTGTTGAGGCGTTAACAGAAGTTGGTGCAGAGTGTTTGATTACAGCCGACCACGGTAACGCAGAACAAATGACCAATCCTAAAACAGGTGTATCGCATACGGCGCATACAAGCGAGCCTGTACCATTTATTTATGTTGGTCGCGACGCTACAGCTAGAAGCGGTGGTACACTCAGCGACGTGGCACCAACAATGTTGCATTTGATGGGCATGCAACAACCCGCTGAAATGACGGGTAAGACCATAATGACGTTGAAAACGAGCTAATCTGAGTTTTTAAAGGCAATCGAATGAAGTTGAGCATAAAAAAAATTGTACGTAATTTCGGCGGCTGGTTAGTTGCCGGGCTTTTTTTGCTCATTCCTCCTTCGTTGGCGCAAGACTCCGACTTAGCTACTATTCAAGAAGAGATAAAAAATACGCAGGCACAACTCGACAAAAAACTTAAATCGTCGGAGCGGTTGCAGCAAGAATTGAAACTCGCCGAACTTGAAATAGCTAAAACCGCTACGCAATTGAATAAAACAGACCAATCATTAAAAACAACACGTACTGAAAAGGTTGAGCTTGAAAGCGAAAAGCTGCGCATTTCAAACGTTATTAAAGCGCAACAAAAACAGCTGGCTGGTCAGCTTAAGTCTGCTTTTATGGCAGGTAATTATGATTTCGCTAAAATGTTTTTCAATCAAGATGATGCCGGACGATTTGAGCGAACCGTTACTTACTATGAATATTTAAACAAAGCGCGCCAGCAAGAAATTGGCAAATTTAGAGTGTTTGTAACTGAACTTGAGCAATTAAATATAAAGTTAGCAGATAAAACTCAACGTTTGGAACTTTTTTTGGTCACTCAAAAACAACAAAGTAGTCAATTAAGACAACAACAAACGTCACGCCATCAGAAGTTAAAACAATTAGACCAACAGATTAGGTCAGACACAGCCAGAGTTAGCCAACTTCAAGAAGAAGAACGTTCGTTAATTAATGCCATTGAGCAAGCTGAAATTGATGCTAGAGGCAGATCAAAAGAAGAAGATCTGGTGTTGGCTGGATTGGCTCAATCGAAAGGTAAACTAACTCGGCCTGCCTCAGGGATAATTCAACAGCTATTTGGTAAAAGAAGGCAAGGACAAGTTCGCTGGAAAGGTATTGTCGTTAATAGTACCGAAGGTTCTCCGGTGCTTGCAGTTCAAGACGGTAAGGTACTATATGCAGACTGGCTAAAAGGATTTGGTTTGGTGACCATAGTTGACCACGGTGAGGGATATATGACTGTATATGGCCGTAATCAAGCGTTATTGACACAACCAGGCGATCCAGTCCTAGAGGGAGAAACTATCGGTCTAGTTGGCAGTAGCGGCGGTCAAGCGAGTCCGGGCTTGTACTTTGAAATACGCCACAAAGGTAAAGCGCTCAACCCGAAAAGCTGGCTAAAATAATAGATTTGTAAGCTTGTTGCCACCCAGCATGACAATAACAATGAGTATCAAGCTAGCAATAAGATTGCCAGTTAGTGTATTTGTGTGCGACTTCATTATTTTCTTTTGATTCATAACATACAGTAAAAATACGACAGAAATCGGTAATAATAGTGCATTTGATGCTTGCGCTAAAACAATAATGGCTAAGGGTTTAAAGCCAGAAGTTGCGACCAGCACACCACACAACAATATTGCTATACAAACCAGCTTAAACTCCTTTGCGTCGAGCTTAGGTTGCCAACCAAATAAACCACAAATTGCGTATCCCGCGGCCAATGGTGCTGTTATCGCACTGGTTAAACCTGCAGAAAACAAACCTAGAGCAAAAAATAAGTTAGCGTAGTCGCCCAAAATCGGCTCTAGTTGTGAGGCAATATTACCAGGAGAAAGTACATTGTCAGTTAAGTAAAAAGCGTTCGCGGCACACGACATGATGGCAAATGTAACAATACCCCCTAATCCAATTGATGCGAATAACTGTTGTTTGTGTGCTGGCAGTTGAGCGCTAATCTCAGATTCAGAAAGTGTTGACTCAAGTGACTGCTTAGCGCTTAAGCCGGCGTGAAGAAATAAATTATAAGGCACGATTGTGGTGCCAATAATAGCTAATAATAGTGATGTGTTTGACAATCCCACTGAGGACAAGCCACTCAACAATGCGTCGGTGTTAATACCTGCAATCAGCATAATAGTGACAAATACAAAACTCATTAAGGCGACCAGCCCAATAAGTAACTTTTCAACTAAATGGTAGCGATTGCTTACCAGCACAAACAAAGCAATGGCGCCTAGAATAAGAACCCACAACGTTATATTGCCCGGCAGTACATTTGCCAAGCCAAGCGCTGCACCGGTCAAATTACCGCCTTCATATGCTGCATTGCCTATACCTATAGCGGCGCAAACGAGGATGATACTAATCCACTTGATAAAGCTATTTTGACTAATATTAACTATTGCTTCTGACAGACCTTTACCCGTTACTAGGCCTAGTCGAGACGCCATTTCTTGCAGAACGTATGTTGCAAAAATTGAAAAACAAAGGGCCCACACTAACCCATAGCCAAGACTTGCGCCCGCGATTGACGCCGTTGTTACTGTGCCTGGACCGATAAAAGCGGCCGCAATAATGAGTCCTGTTTTTCCTGATTTCATGCGCGATATTCCCCAAAACATGTTTTTATAGTTGTTATTCGTTTTGAATTCGCTCTATCATCTACCGCATTCCCCAAATTCGCAAATTTAAGTCTCTAAATTAATTATGAATTTACTGCTGATTTATCAAAACTCTGATATCGCCGATATGCTGCATTCACGTTACTACGTAGAGGGGGCATTACTAGGTGCGGGTGTTGCGCCCGAAATACCAATGCCAGATGTTTGGCTACCATGGGCAATTAAGCACCATGGTCAGATGCAAAATAATCAACAAGCAGATGTAATTACTGATGCATTGTTTGACTACTTTAAGTATTGCTTGCAGCAGATGAAAGATAACACTCTAAAAATGCCTAACTATTGCGTTTTCGAAGATGATAATGAAAAATGGACGCTAAGTTTTCCACTTTCGCAGTGGATGAAAGGAGTGCTCACTGCTCATTCAAGTATGGAACCGGTGTGGCAAAATGCGTGGCAATTGATGCATGATAAAAATCCTCAACACGCTCCGGTATTGGCGAAAAAACTAAAACACAGTTTGGGGATGTTTAGCACATTTGCTGATGTTGAACTTGCTTTCGAACAAGCAAAAAAGCGTGGGCAAATGGACTTTGAAAAAAAATTGCCATTAATAGCGCAGTCATTGCCGGAAGCATTAAGTACCTACGTTTCAATTTCCGGGGAGCTTGCGAGTTATTTGCCGAATCAATTTGAGACCTTTGAACAGAAACCGATTTAGCGAGTAATCGTTAACTCAAGCACAGGCTTCTTTTTATTTTCGACTTAAAAGAAGCCTGCAGGTGGTTGAACTAGCTATCGTACTTTACGATATTATCTGTCTCACTCCATTTAAAATGGTTTTAAGATGGCCAATATAACAATAGCAAGCAAGGCCAGTACTGGAAGCTCATTTATCATTCGATAAAAACGTGGGCTCTTCGTATTCTCATCAGCTGCAAATATCTTAAGCAAATAATATAAGTAAAAGTGATAGCCGTAAAACAGCGCTACTATGGCCAGCTTTGCGTGCAACCATGTCGAGGCTCTAATCCACTCTAGGCCATATTGATACATAATTAATACCCCCAAAATAAGGGTTAACAGAGCAAATGGCGTTACAAAAAACCATAGTCGACGCTCCATTATTTTAAATTGTTCTTTAGTTTCCTTATGCTTACTTTCAGCATGATAGACAAATAATCTCGGTAAATAGAAAATACCCGCCATCCATGCAATCATAAAGAACACATGGAAAGCTTTTAACCACAAAATACTCATCACTATTACCTTTTCGTCTTAATGTTGTTGTCTAAATAAATAACTATGTAGCATATTCCAAGTAATAATACCTATTACCTTGGGCTTACCATGCTCGGATACGTGGGAGTCAAAATAAAGTTCTTCATAGATATACACCGCGCCCTGTCGTTTTTTGTGCAAGGTTTCATATACCTCCGCCATAGTAGATTGGTCACTTAAGCCTTCCATTTGATGAATAGCCAATGGTAAAACGCCCTCTTGCAAACTGACATCCATTGACACTATTTGGTATTCCCTATCGATTTCAAATATATGCTCTTGCACGACTATGTGGTTAGGATTAGATTGCAAGTATTGATATAACGCTTTTTTGGGAGCACTAATAAAGTGCTTGAATTCGATCTGCATAATAGCCATCACGCCGGTTTCTTGTAACGAGTCACGAATTGATGACGTAGTGTAAGGCAAGTTTTGAAACTCTAATTGCTGGATAAATATTGACCTATTATTACAGAGTTGTTTGCTGGTCACATAAGCGCTCACAATTACAATAATTGCAGGTAGTATTACCTGTGAACTGGCAGATAATTCCATAACGGCTGACAATGCAGCCATTGGAGCGTGCAGCACCGCAGCTAACATGCCAGCTAACCCAAGCAATGCAAACGTTGAGGTCATTTCGCTTTGATTGCTTATACTGTACAACGGCTGCAACAATATAACGCCTGCCAACATGCCAATGATCATGACCGCACCGATTATTCCGCCAGGTACCCCTAAACCAATCGCGACGACAGCAAGAATGAATTTCAACGTGAACAGCAGAAACAGTAAACTGAGTTGAGGATCATTAGTAAACAATGTTTCTATAGCCGAGAATTCAGCACCCAAAGCTTGTGGCATAAAGAAGCCTACTATACCGGTAATTGCGCCAGCAAGCAGCAAGCGAGTAATCATGTTGACATCGCGAAATAATTTGATCACTAACATTAGTTGTCTATTGAATAGTGCTGCCAATAAACCAAGAGCAATCCCAAAGATGACGAGGTAGGGCAAGAGCACATTATCTATTATATGAAAATTCAGAAATGTCAGTTCGTTCTCATTACCGAATACAAGACGCGTTAATACAGAGCCGCATGCGGCTGCTAGCATAACTGGAATAAATACATGAACTCGGTACTGGCGTAAAACGACTTCCATTACAAAGATGACGGCGGCGAAAGGTGCATTAAATGCAGCGGCAACACCAGCGGCAATTCCACAGCCGGTTAAAATTCGCAAACAATTAAAGGGTAATCTGAACCATTGGCCTAGAAAGTGGCTAGCCGCTGCAGCCAAATGTACCGTAGGACCTTCTTTGCCAACGACAAAGCCACCCGCTAATGAAAATACACCGCCAAAAAATTGGTTGATCGACGTGCGCAATGGGATGTGTCCGTAACGCGTTTTGATGCGATGAATAACAAACGGAATACCCATTCGGTAATGCTTAAAACCAGTGAATTTAGCAACGATAATGACACAAATTATCGCTGAGATAGGTAAGAAAAGTAAGTGTTTGCCGTCAATAGCAGCGTACTGTGCAACACCACCAAGTAGTATTTTTTGTATAAACTCAAATGTTAATCTAAAGATAATAACAACGGTTGCTGCGCACACGCCTGCAATTATGCCTAGCAAGCATAAGTAAATTGATGTCCTTGGGTGTGAGACTTCTCGTCTCAGCGAGTGCAGAAACATATTGTGTTTGGGTTTATACTAGTTTGGATTAAGACTATCATAGCGTTTTGAGTACACCCTTGCCATCGGTGATTAGGGTCTAGTTGCTCTTATATTAGTTATTTATCAATAACAATGCCCTGAGTTATGGAGAATTTATTGAAATTAAAAGAACTGCGCAGCCAACTTGGCTTCATTAAATATTATTTGTCGATATTTTTTGTACTTGCCTGTCTATTTTATGCGGGCCACGAGTTTGCGGACAAAAAGAATCATCTTCTTACTGCTAAAATTGATGTCATGCAAAGAAGCATAAATAACTTAATAGCAGAAAACCAAACTATTAATTCCGAATTAAATGTAAAAAAAATAGAACTTGAAGTAGCAAGTATTGCTAATGAGCAAGCTCAGCTATCATATAAAGAATTCATGCGCAAAGATGCTGAGCTTCGCGAACAAATAAGTTTTTATCAAAAGGTGATGGCGCCTGAATTGACGCAAGACGGATTTGTGGTAGAAAGTGTTGAAATCCTAGCAACGGCAAGCACTAATAACTATGCTATTTCGATTATGATGTTGCAGCGAGAAAATATAAAAGCAATCATTAAGGGCACTTTAAATATTTCGCTTCAGGGCAGTCAAAATACAGTTCCAATTAAATATGATTTGAAAGAAATATTGGATGATAAGACAGAAAAAATGTCTTTTTCGTTTAAATATTTTCAAGTCCTAGAACTAAGAGTTACTTTGCCTGAAGACTTCACTCCTGAACAAATCGAAATTAAAACAGATATCTATAAGTATAAAAGAAAGCGTGGTTCTTATACTCGGACTATTGAGTGGGAAGAAGCGCTTAGTGAATCTGATTGAATACTTGATTAAATTACTCAGGTATTAGATAATCAACATGAGCTATTTTTGAGCCACAAACGTTTTTACGAGAGGAATATTATGTCTGAAGAAATGGCATTGCCGATTGAGTTTTCTGAAGCTGCGGCAAAAAAAGTCAAAACGTTAATTATTGAGGAAGAAAATCCGGAACTAAAATTGCGAGTTTACGTGACAGGCGGTGGTTGTTCAGGTTTTCAGTATGGCTTTACTTTTGACGAAAAAGTCAATGAAGGCGACATGACTATAGAAAAAGAAAGTGTCACTTTGGTCATTGACCCAATGAGTTTACAATATCTTGTTGGTGGTATCGTCGATTATACTGAAGGATTGGAAGGGTCAAGATTTTTTGTTAACAATCCAAATGCCTCAACCACATGTGGTTGCGGTGCAAGTTTCAGTATTTAGTTGAATTACAGAGCAAAGAGGAAACAATGAAGCTAATCGGTTCTACCACATCACCTTATGTTCGTCGCTTGCGCATGTGGATGAGCGAGATTGAGCATGGATTTGAGCAAGTTGATATATTTAATAGTGTCGATCGGGCAAGATTAGTGGCCTCAAATCCAACATTAAAAGTGCCGATGTTAGAAGATGACGCTCGAATTATTTTCGATTCAGGTGCAATTTACCGATATTTGGCAAAAAAGTTAAATAAGACCGAACTCAGTTGGGAGCAAACAAATTTGCTGACCTTAATTGACTCAGCTAATGATTCATTGGTACAGATGTTCTTATTGTCTCGGTCAGATATAGATACTAATGCAGACAAACTTTATTTTCGTCTGCAGAGAGAACGTTGTGACGTTATTTTTACTGAGCTGGACAAAGCTGTGGAGAAAAAGGCCTTTATACAATGGAACTATGCAACTATTAGCCTATTTTGCCTGCTTGATTGGGTGTCTTTCCGTGAAAGGTACGATTATTCCAAATTATCAAATTTGGTCGCTTTTCATCAATCAGCCAGTAACAACAAGGAAGCACAAGCAACAGATCCTCGAGAGGTTGTTTAGCCCAAGAGTACATACGTTTTGGGCAATTTAGTAATCGGGGAAATGCACTTCAGCTCTAATCGCGACTCCAAACGAAGTCCGGAAATTTTCTTGACGTAGCCAAATCACGTAAGGCTCAACCTCCAAAAATAGCCATGGACGCAATACATTTTTTTTATACCTCATGCTTACAAGTACCTGATCCTCTTGATAAGTTGGTTTATTCAAACCATCAACCATGGCGCTAAATAAATAGCTGGTTTTGTCATCTTGTAAATATAAATATTGAATTTCATGACGCCAAAAAATATCTTCTGTCTTATCGCGGTAGCGAAATGTGTTATCAAATTCAATTGCTTTATTTTTAGATAGCGTGTGGATAAGTGATATTCTGGTTTCAATACCTAATTGGTCGTCGGTGTAGTAATTGGCTTCTGCAGAATAGCTAAGGTTGTTACCTTCATTTAATTCCCGCTTATCACTATACCTTGCGCGAGTATAAACTTGAGAGCCACGGCCTAAGCCAATACGATAAGCTATTTTCGAGTCAGGTTTATCTTTAAATTGAAGGGCAACTGTGGCTTGGTTATCACTTCCCAATTGTTCACTGCGAGCGGCTTTCACCGCTTGTTGGTTTGTATCTTCTTCGTCATCTGAGAGTAATAATTCTACCCTGTCTTGCAATGCAGGGAGCTTTACGCGTATTTTAAAACGAAAATCCAATTGATTTAAATTGCCGCTACGAGGCTCAATTCCAAAGCGCAACTTACCCGATGCTCTAGCTTGCTTCGTTGTGGGGGTGTAGTCGGTTACAAACCACCTGTTTACTTCTATTACCGAGGTTTCTACACCGTAGTTAAAATGACAATACCAATCGTCAAGCCAGGGCTGGGCATCGCAATAGTCGAACTCGGAGGCTGGTAACGCCGATTTTTTAGTAGCAGCGGTGTCTGTATTTTCCAATAAACTACGTGTTTCAACTTTCGGCTGTCCCTGTATTATAGATTCTGCAGGACGTATTTCAGGTTTTGTTCCATCTACCGCAAATGAAAAATTGGCGTTTATAATACTGAAAATCATTAGACACGAAAACGCCATTGCTTTGTGGTAACGCAGATTTTTTAGTAGCGATAACGGATAAATCATGTCATATAACCACGCATAAAGTAGTGAAGAAATGTGTGCAATTGCTTGATCTGAACAATAAGTATAAAAACAAGTTAATGAAAGCCAGTGATATTTGTTAAAAGCAACGTATAATGATCTAATCAGTTACGTTTACGTCTAAAGTCTAATTACTCAAGGTGATATACTACTACCTTACAGACGGTAGCAAAAAAAACAAAATTTTAACAATGGAGATTTACTAATGGGCCCTAGTGTTTGGAGTATTTTAGTTATACTGCTAATAGTTGTTTTATTATTTGGAACAAAGAAATTACGCAATGTAGGTGGTGACTTGGGTTCGGCGCTCAAAGGTTTTAAGAAAGCCTTGAGTGATGATGATGGCGCCGTCGACAAAAAAGATGCGGATAAGTCAGATGCAGATTTTGAATCTGTTGAAGATAAAAGTGATGCTGATAAAACGGTAAAGCCGACCGAAACAAAGACCACTACTAAAGAGTAGATCATGTTCGATATTAGTTTTTGGGAATTGTTCATTATTGGTATTGTCGCCTTGCTTATCTTGGGTCCCGAGCGTCTGCCCGGTGCCATTCGCTCAACAGTGAAAACAGTGCGCAGCGTGAAAAATATGGCGACAGGGTTTAAAACTGAAATAGAAGAGCAGTTGCGCATACATGAACTGCATGAGAACCTCAAGAAGGCTGAGAATATGGGGCTTGATAATGTGAGTCCTGAAGTTGCCCAGAGTGTTGAAGAGTTGAAGCAGGCTGCATTATCTGTCCAAGAACCCTATAAGAAAAAGAAAGATGACGACCCAAAGTAGTTTTATTAGTCACCTCATTGAATTGCGTTCTCGCGTATTAAAAGCACTTGCGTCAGTTCTCGTTATTTTTATGGCTCTAGCCTACTGGGCTCAAGATCTTTACGGCATATTAGCGGCCCCACTAGTAGCTACTATACCCGAAGGGGCATCGATGATCGCTACGAGTGTTGCATCGCCGTTTTTTGCACCCTTTAAATTAACCATGGTGCTGTCATTCTTCATTGCTATTCCCTACGTTTTGTATCAAGTTTGGGGATTTATTGCGCCGGGATTATATCGAAATGAAAAGAAGTTAGTTGCTCCGTTATTGCTTTCCAGTACGTTATTATTTTACAGTGGAATTGCATTTGCTTATTTCATCGTATTTCCTCTCGCCTTTAGTTTTTTTAGCGCGGTAGCCCCAGACGATGTGCTTATAAGCCCAGATATTTCTGAATATCTGAGTTTTGTACTGAAAATATTTTTCGCTTTTGGCGTTGCTTTCGAAATCCCAGTAGCCATTATTTTAATGTGCTGGACGGGAATGACGACCCCAGATGAATTACGTAAGAAGCGCTCTCATGTCATTGTCGCGGCGTTTGTCGTTGGTATGTTGCTAACCCCACCAGACGTAATTTCGCAGGTGCTGCTGGCCATTCCAATGTGGTTTTTGTTTGAGGTTGGCGTCGTCATTGGTGGTTGGTACACTAAAAATAAACGTCAAGATGAAGATGAAGATGAAGATGAAGATGGAGATGCGAATGATGATGATGAAGAGGAAGAAAATTCCATCAGAAAACCAAATGATGACCATCCAGATGATGATGTAAAACCTTTATGATGGCCTCTGTTATCAGCCTATGTCATTTATCTAAAGTTGGCGGTAAGCCCCGCGTTAGGTCTAATTAATGTATTGGTTTGACATTGGCGTTAATTTATTAGACCGACGCTTTTGCGCTGAAGATGTGATTGCAAGAGCAGTTGAGCAGTCGGTTAATCAGCTTTGCGTCATCAGTTCAAACCTAGAAGAAACGATTGCGGCTCAAGTATTTGTGAAAAATCATAATGAGCAAGTAGGGTTCCAGCAACTTGTTTATACAGCCGGTGTTCATCCGCATCACGCCGATGGTTTTTCGCAAGATGTTATCATTCAAATAAACCAACTTGCGTCCGATAAAAATATGGTAGCTATCGGTGAATGCGGGTTAGATTTCAATCGCAATTTTTCAACACGAGAAAATCAATTACGTTCCTTCGAAGCCCAGTTGGTTCTTGCAGCTGAACACAAGAAAACCGTTTATTTACATGAACGTGATGCTTTTGACGATCAAATACGATTATTGAGAGAGTATTTACCCAGTATCCCGAACGCTATTGTGCATTGTTTTACAGGGTCCACTAAGCAAATGGAGGCCTATCTGGAGCTCGGGTGCTATATTGGCATAACAGGCTGGATTTGCGATGATAAGCGAGGCGTTGATTTACAGGAAGCTGTGAAACATTTACCACTTGAAAGGGTGTTACTTGAGACCGACGCTCCCTATTTATTTCCAAAAAATGTGAAACCAAGAGCCAAAAATAATGAGCCTTGTTATTTACCGCATGTGGCCAACAAGGTTGCTGTTCTAAAAGGCATAGATGTTAATCAACTTTCAGAGGTATCAGTTGCCAATACTTATAAAGCCTTCGGTTTAGTTGCTATTTGATGATTACAGCTGAGCGTAAGCTATCTTGCAATTCCTATTGGCTTTTGCTGCATTAGCAGCCGGATTTACTGCGCTCATGCTTTACATGGTTATTTTCTTAGCGGGAGATATCTAAAGCAACCACCAGTCTGCCGCTGTGCTGATGTATTAAATGAGCAAACCACTGAAAGCATAGATCGCCTTGATAGCGATGTTTGCGTCGGAGATGCCACCACCGCAATAGTTACGGTGCTTATCGGGTAATTCAGTATTACAATCTGAACTCCTTCATGCGTTTGCGGACAGGTTACTATTTAAAGTAAAAGAAGCGGGACGTAACAAAGTTATGTCTGCCGAATTTTAAAAATTTTATAAAGGATCAATATGTCACAATTTCCACTTAGCCGTCCTAGGAGACTGCGTTATACATCTTCAATAAGACGATTAGTTAGTGAGTCTGTACTGACTGTAGATGACCTGATTTATCCGATGTTTGTTGTCGAGGGTAGTGGTCAGGTTGAGGTGATTGAATCGATGCCTGATGTGTTTCGATTTAGTATAGACAAGCTAATTGATGAAGTGCAGGAGTTAATTGATTTAGGCGTGCATGTATTTGCCTTATTTCCGGTAACGCCGGCAAATAAAAAAACAGATTGTGCGAGTGAGGCTTTTAATCCAGAAGGCTTAGCTCAACGCGCAGTAAAAGCATTGAAAGCAAAATTTCCCGATATCTCAGTGATCACCGATGTCGCACTTGATCCATTTACTGTGCATGGTCAAGATGGCTTGACCGATGAAAATGGTTATGTAATGAACGATGAAACTACGGATGTGTTGGTAAAACAAGCGCTATCTCACGCTCAAGCCGGTGCGGACATTGTGGCTCCCTCCGACATGATGGATGGCCGTATCTGGGCAATCCGTGAAGCGCTTGAACTAGAAGGTTTTAAGAACACCAGTATTATGGCTTATTCGGCTAAATATGCTTCAAGCTACTATGGTCCGTTTAGAGATGCAGTCGGTTCGGCAGGCAACATTAAAGGGGCTAATAAGAAAAATTACCAAATGGATCCGGCGAACTCGGATGAAGCTTTAAGAGAAATTGAACTTGATATTAATGAAGGGGCCGATATGGTGATGGTAAAACCAGGAATGCCTTATCTAGATGTTGTCCAACGTTGCAAAGAAGAATTTGGTGTGCCCACTTTTGCCTATCAAGTCAGCGGCGAATATGCGATGCATCAAGCTGCTTTTGCTAAAGGCTGGTTGAATAAAGATGCCGTTATTATGGAGTCTTTAATAGCATTTAAGAGAGCTGGTGCTGATGGAATATTAACGTATTTTGCCAAAGAAGCAGCCAAGCTTTTGCGGGATAAGTAAGTTTACATCGATTATAAGGGGCAGTTAAAAACGGCCCCAATTTAACTCTAAATCTGAACCTGAACGTTATCAATAATCCGTGTTTTTCCTAAAAAGCCAGCACCAAGAATAACCAGTTCTTTGTCTTCGTGACTTGGTTGCAATAAACTACTAGCAGAACGTATATCAATGTAGTCAGGCTTGAAGCCAATGCGTGCTAAGCGCTCTCTGTTTTCCTGAAGCATGATTGAAAAGTCTCTGCGGCCAGCCTTTATTTCAATCGCCATGTCTGAAATTAATTTATATAATCCTGGTGCAATTTCACGTTGCTCCGTATTTAAGTAATTATTTCTCGAACTCATGGCTAAGCCATCGCGTTCGCGCTCTGTAGCCACACCATGTATTGTCAAATTCATTGATAAATCAGTCACCATTGCCTTAATCACTTGCAACTGCTGAAAGTCTTTTTCACCGAAAAACGCCATATTGGGTTGAACCATATTAAACAGTTTACAAACAATAGTAGCGACGCCTCTGAAATGCCCTGGACGACTTGCACCACAAATCATATAAGATAAGCCTGGCACTTCAACAAAAGTCTGTTGTTCTAAACCTCTGCTGTAGATATCAGTCACTTTAGGCATAAACAAAATATCGACTCCCAACTCAGCTAACGACTCTTTGTCTTGTTCTATCGTCCTTGGATAAGCATCGAGATCTTCATCAGGTCCAAATTGCAATGGGTTAACAAAAATCGACACGACCACAATGCTTGCATGGTTCTTAGCTTCTTTAACCAGTCTTAAATGACCATCGTGAAGGTTGCCCATAGTTGGTACAAAAGCAATTGATTGCTTTTGTAATTGCCATTCGCGGCGGGTTTCTCTTAGTGTTTGTATGTCGCTGACTATATGCATAAGACTTACTCGAAAGAATGTTCTGGGCCAGGAAAACGGTTTGCTTTAACATCATCTATGTAAGCAGTCACAGCGGAGCGCATGTCATTACTAGTAATTAAGTAGTTTTTACTGAATTTAGGCATATAGTTGGCGCTAATACCGAACATGTCATGCATTACCAAAATTTGTCCATCCGTACTAACTCCTGCGCCGATGCCTATAACAGGAATTTTTAAGGCGTCGGAAATGAGCTTTGCAACCGCACTTGGGATACATTCTAAAACAAGTAACTGGACTCCTGCATTTTCAAGTTTAATCGCGTCATCTACGATTTTTTTGGCTTGCTCATTTTCTCTTCCCTGCACTTTGAAACCACCAAAAATATGCACAGATTGTGGCGTTAAACCTAAATGTCCGCAAACTGGAACTCCGCGTTCAACCAGTCCAGCAATTGTTTCAATAAGCCACTCGCCGCCTTCAACTTTGACCATGCTCGCGCCGCTTGCCATCAGCTTTGCTGCATTGCAATATGCTTGCTCTTTGCTTGCATAACTCATGAAAGGCATATCTGCGATAACAAATGCCCTGCTTGTTCCTTTGCGGACGCAAGCAGTGTGATAAGCAATATCATCAACGCTAACCGATAATGTATCGTCGTCGCCTTTTAGTACCATACCAAGTGAGTCACCAATGAGAATGACATCAATTAATTGCTCATCAAACATTTTTGCAAAGCTAGCATCATATGCTGTAAGTGCCGCTATTTTTTCGCCTTTTTGCTTTAATTGCATCAGCGTTGATGTAGTCACTTTTTTCATCTGCTTATCTCTTATTAATTACTTCACACTTGCGCTTATTTTCATACTTGAGACTGTCGGATCAATCCGATATAGCCCCTCCAAATTGCATTTTGCAACCCAAGTTGCTAAAGAACGCCCATCCTGCATGATTAAATCAGGTGAAATTTCAAACAACGGGACTAGCACAAACTCTCTCTCACGCATGCCATAGTGAGGCAATGTGAGATGCCTAGTTTTTAAGGATATATCGTTGTAAAGCAATATATCTAAATCTAATGTTCTGGGCCCCCAGCGATCACCGAGTCGCTCGCGGCCTTGCAGATTCTCAATAATTTGCAGTGTTGACAGTAAATCTTGGGGCTGCAGGGATGTCTTAATTTTGCAAACTGCATTTACATAGTCAGGTTGGTCTTGAGGTCCCATGGGTGAGCTGGAATAAAAATGAGAATAAGTTAGCACTGCCATTTGGCTGTTCTTATCTATCGCAGCCAATGCCTGTTCTAGCTGTTTTGCAGGAACACCAAGATTGCTTCCAAGGCCAATATAGGCAACATCCGACAACATGTTTAATTAGCCTTCCGTTTTTTGTTAAACTTTCGTTTCTTGGGCGTGCCAGCTTCCTTGCGTAAATCAGTAATCATGTCTTTACGTTGTTCTGGTGAAACTTCTTGAAATTCGGTCCACCATTCACCTAATTCATGTAAATCACCACCTTCAATCTCACCTCTAATCAGCAAGAAATCATAAGCGGCTCTAAATCGTGGGTGGCTCAATGTTTGATATGCGCGACGCCCAAAACGTTTTGGCAAGCGCAATTGTAGTTGCCACATTTCGCGTACAGGCAGACTAAAACGTTTGGGTATCATTATACGTTGAGTTTGTCTGTGCAACACCTCTCCGACGGCTATATTGAACGCATCATGGTGGGCAACACCAGACTCACTCATAATCAACTGCGTGCGTTCCTCAACCGGATACCAAAGAAAAGCGGCGTATAAGAATGCAGGAGTGACTCTTTGTTCATTGTTTAAACGGTCGTCAGTATTTTTAAGTACTTTCTCAACAAGTTTCATTTCTCTGCAAGTATCGTCAATTAACAGAGGAGCTAGTTGCGGAAACAACTGCGTAAATAAGCCATATTCGTGCAATAAATGAAAGGTGCGCAGTCCGCAACCACTTACTAATAACTTCAGGACTTCTTCAAACAGCCTCGCTGGAGGAATGTTAGCCAGTAAATGTGCCAATTCTTTAATTTGGTCACCGACTTCTGAAGGGATCGACATACCTAATTTTGCACTAAAGCGAATCGCTCGTATCATGCGCACTGGATCTTCGCGAAAACGCGTTGCTGGGTCGCCGATAAGTTCTATTTTCTTTTCTTTAATTGACGACATCCCATCTGCAAAATCAATGATACTTTGATCCTTTGCACTGAAATACATTGCGTTAAAGGTAAAATCTCGACGCTCGGCGTCTTCTTCAATACTTCCAAATACGTTGTCTCGTAGCAACTGACCTTGTTGGTCTTGTTTTGCTAACACATCATCAACCTGGTTGCCGCGACGCCCTTTGACTTGGGTTTTATTCTCTTCTTCGTTCGCGTTCACGTCTTCATGGTGGCCGCGAAATGTTGCTACTTCTATGACATCTCTGCCAAAAACGATATGTGCTAAGCGAAAGCGCCGACCTATCAATCGACAGTTACGAAAACATTCTTTAACTTGTTCAGGAGTGGCATTCGTTGCAACGTCGAAATCCTTGGGAGTCTTTCCCATCAATTTGTCGCGGATACAGCCACCTACTAAATAAGCTTCATATCCTTTTGCGTTCAATCTGCGCAGCACTGAAAGCGTATTATCACTAATATCAGCAAAAGTGACTGGATGCTCTCCCTTTGGGATAAGCACTGGATTAATTACTGATTGTTTTTTCGTTGGGGTGCTTGGCATGCCACCTTGACCTATTATTAACGGCGTCATTTTGCGCCATCTTTGTTATTGTTGTAACGGTATGTAGTTTTAATACCGTCTTGAAACCGTTTTAGTTTCTATTTAACCTTAATTTCGGTTAAGTGTACGAATTATACTGTATTTATGCCAGAAAGCAGAATTTCTCTTTTCTTTGCTAACAAATTAGGCGACCAATGCTTTATAGCCCAATTAATAAGGTCCTCGACCGTCATTTTTTCGGACAATGAATGGTTTGACAAGCCAATTACTGCAAACGCATCAATAAGGTTTTTTACTGCCCGCTTGTTTTCAATCGCTAAAGCGTGGTTTTGTTTACTCAATTTTTTGCCATTTTCCAAACAAATGACAGGTAGATGAAAGTACTTAGGTGATTCTTCATACAACAATCTATATATATGTTGCTGTTGTACGGTAGTATCAATAAGGTCAGCACCACGGACAACATGAGTAACTTGGTGCTCAATGTCATCGACCACCACGGCTAAGTTATAGGTAAACAAACCATCTTTACGTTGTATACTCAGGTCTTCTCTACAGAAAAATGGTTCAACAAACACGCTACCTAAGTGAAGGTCATGAAAGCTATAATCATGCGAAGTATTGATTAATCTGAGTGCGTTATCTTTAAAGGGTAAATGCAGATTGCGGCAAGTACCAGCATAGTATTTCCCTCTCGCTTTAACCGCTTTTCGAGTGCACGAACAGGCATATACAAGTCGCCGTTTATGCAATATATCTACTGTTTTCTGATATTCATGTTGCCTATTAGTCTGGTAAATGACGTCGCCGTCCCAGCGCATTCCGTGTGAAATAAGTTGAGATAATATTATTTGGTCTGCGTCTGCTTTAACTCTTGTAGTGTCTACATCCTCAATTCTTAGCAGCCATTGGCCATTTGCTTGACGGGCATGCAAAAAGCTAACGAGTGCACAAACTAAAGAACCAAAGTGAAGTGGTCCGCTAGGGGATGGAGCAAATCGACCAACATAAGGCAGCATAACAAAAACCTGCTCAAAGAAAATAACGGGCAGTTCAATAGGCAATAAAAAACCGCGAAGCATACGCTAACACGGTTTTAATGTATTCGATAGAGAACTACAAGGATTAACCCTGGAGTTGTTTCTCTTTAATTTCAGCCAGTGTTTTACAGTCAATACACATATCTGCAGTTGGACGTGCTTCTAGTCGACGAATACCAATTTCGATGCCACAAGTATCGCAAAAGCCAAAATCGTCTTCCTCGATACGTTTTAAGGTTTTCTCGATCTTCTTAATTAGCTTTCTTTCACGATCTCGGGCGCGTAATTCCAAGCTAAACTCTTCTTCCTGCGCGGCTCTGTCGACCGGATCTGGAAAATTAGCCGCTTCTTCTTTCATGTGGTGAACGGTACGATCAACTTCCTGACGAAGTTGGTTACGCCATGCCTTGAGAATCAATCTAAAATGATTAACCTGTGCATCGTTCATATATTCTTCGTCGGACTTTTCTTGGTATGGCATAACGTCAGCTAAACCAAGTAATCCTATCGCTTTTTCTGTTGGCATCTGCCATTTCTCCTAAACGTCGACATTTTGCATCATTTTGCCTCATGTTTGCTGGCAAATAACATCGTACAATAATGTTGTTTCTTGATTATTTATCACATTTTTTTGCAATAAATACTATAATTCGGTAGATCACTTTTTCTTTCAGCACGGTAATATGGTGATTTTTACACAAAAATCAATCTTTATTTAATTGGAATTTGGTATCGAATGAGCTAACTCAATAAAATCACTAGAAAAATTGCAATTATAACAAATCACTTCAACACCTACTTTTTCCGCTTTGGATACCGCTTGAGCATATTTTTCATCGATATGGCTCGCAATGTTAAAATGCGTGATGCCTGAATGTTGAGCACAAAATAGTAAAATTGCTTTGTGTCCTGCTTTTGCTAATTTCGCTAATTCGTTCGCATGTTTCGTTCCTCGTTGAGTAACTGAATCAGGAAAAAGTCCAAGCGAATCTTCGCATAGAGTCATCGATTTCACCTCGATATAGCAGTCTGGCATCCCGTCGCCCTGCAGGAAAAAATCTATTCTGCTGTCACCTACTTTATATTCAGGCGTTATATGGTTGTATTCTGCCAACTCTGGTATTTTACGCATCTGTAATGCGCTTTTAACTATTTTATTAGCGTTGTTGGTATTAATCCCAATCCAATGTCCGTCGTTATTTACCGCCATTTCCCAAGTATGAGCATATTTGCGTTTTTTATTTGCCGACTTGCTCAAAAATACTTTCCAACCCGGCTGGGCACAATTGGTCATGGAGCCTGTATTTGGACAATGCACCGTTAATAAATCACCATTTTGTAATTCAACATCAGCTAAAAAACGTTTATAGCGCTTTATGAGAACCGCTTCTATTAAAGGTGATTCGAATCTAACCATGCAAATTATGTCCCTTCGCGCTTTGTATGCAATTCGTCATGCTATTTACTCTGCCGTGTTGTTATTCTTTGTTGCTGTTATTTATAGTCTTAAACATTGTGTTTTGCGAATTTGTCCGCACTTATAAGTCAACAGTAAGTAGGAATGTACTGCTACTTAATTCATAAAACCTTGTTGGAGTCCGAATGTCAAATTTCCTAGTTTCATTGAGCCATGAGCCTGCTTCTGCTTCATGGGGAGCAAATAGTAAATTATCATTCATCACCGGAGGCGCCATATTGCATCTTCATGATGCCGGATTGCAGTTACGTCAAATTCAGCAATCAACACGCAAAATTGCTTCATTAGGCATCCAAAATATTGAATTCTCAGGCGACTGGGATGCTGAACAACAGTGGGCATTTGCAACAAGTTTTTGTGGTGCTGGCTTCAAAGGCAATATTACATGGTGTAAAAATGCGGATGAAAGTGATTTAAGCACGCGTTTCGCTGCAATGCAGTTTACCCGGCAGTTGGTTAATGAAACGCCCGAAGAACTTAGCCCCGAGTCATTGGCTACTGAAGCAGCCGCATGGATTAAATCACTGTCTCCTGAGCACGTTACAACAACGATGTTAACTGGAGACGAACTTCTCAAAGCTGGCTGGCATGGTATTTATGAAGTGGGGCGGGGTAGCTGTCGTCCTCCGGTATTATTAGAGTTGGATTACAACCCTACGGGTGACCCTGACGCAGTCGTTGATTTTGCTCTAGTAGGAAAGGGCATTACATTCGACAGCGGTGGTTATAGTATTAAGTCTAGCGAAGGAATGTTAGATATGAAATGTGATATGGGCGGCGCGGCAACAGTCACAGGAGCACTTGGACTTGCTATTATGCAGGGTCTCAAAAAGCGCACGAAACTTTTTCTTTGTTGCGCAGAAAACTTAATAAGTGATCACGCTTATAAGTTAGGAGACATTATTACCTACAAAAATGGGGTGACTGTTGAAATAGTTAATACCGATGCGGAGGGCCGCTTAGTGCTAGCTGATGGCCTTATGGCAGCGACGGGATCAGGCGCTCGGAAAATAATTGATGCTGCTACATTGACCGGTGCTGCAGTCATGGCAGTTGGTAAAGAATTTAATGCTATTTTTAGTTTGGATGAAGCATTTCAGGCATCTTTTTTAGCTAGTGCACAAAAAGTGAATGAACCGCATTGGCGCCTGCCGTTAATGCCTTGGCATCAAGAGCAGTGCGCATCGCCATTTGCGGACACAGCAAATAGTCGCCCAGTGAAAGGGGGCGGTGGAGGCGGTGCTTCTAATGCGGCCGGCTTTTTATCGCGCTTTGTGGGCAACGAAGGACAAGGTTGGGTGCATATAGACTTGGCTGCCGCCTATAATCGAAATGGAACTGACATAATGCCAAATGGCGCAACAGCAATAGGCATAAGAACTATCGCCGACCAACTTATAAACTAAAATGAAGCAAGGGCGGTTTAGATGCCGCCTAATCTTTCAACTATCACTTCCTGCACGCCAAGAAAGTCAGCTACTTCGTTCACCGTCATCAACCCCATCTTTTATCCCTATTTCTTCATAATATAAAATCGCTCTGTTCAAGTTTAACGACTGTTGAAATAAAATTATTAGTTAAATCATAATGCTAAAATATTTATTGAGTTTATAAAAAAATAAAATGAAGGATCAATATAGATAATATTATTGAGTTATTTTGGTGTTTCACTGCCATTTGTTTGAACAATAGCGCATACTCACGGTTTTTTAGGAGAGACTCATTTGATCGAAATATTATCAGCAGCAACGATGCTTTTTCTCATCATGGACCCTCTTGGAAACTTACCGATTTATATGTCGGTGTTGAAAACTATCGACCCGAAACGTAGACGCATCGTTATCATCCGCGAATTATTATTTGCGTTGATTATATTGATGGTGTTTTTGCACAGTGGTCAGGCGCTCCTCGATTTTCTTAAAATAAAACAAGAAACCGTTAGCATTGCAGGGGGGATTATTTTGTTTATCATCGCCCTTAAAATGATTTTTCCGCAAGCGGGTGGGATTATGGGATTACCCTCTGGTGAGGAACCCTTTATTGTGCCTCTGGCTGTTCCGATGATTGCTGGACCTTCTACGATGGCGGTACTTATCTTGCTATCTAGTCAAGAACCTAACAAAATGACCGAATGGAGTATTGCTTTATTTGCAGCTTGGCTGGCGAGTGCAGTTATTTTAAGTATGTCTAATACCTTTCATCGCTTACTGGGTGAAAAAGGATTAAATGCCGTTGAGCGTTTAATGGGTATGATACTAGTCATGATCGCCATTCAAATGCTGCTGAATGGCATTGGTTCCTATTTTCAACATCAGCTAAGCTGAAAAGTCGTGCAAATGGCACAACAAATTAATTTTTTAAACTGAGTTATCAATTATGTCAAATGCAAATACAAAACAAAAAAGTAAAATCGATTTCACTGGTGACAAGCTGAGTACGTTTCAACAAGTAAGAGACCTGTCAAAAAAGCCAGCGGTTGCTTTTTCTGCGGCTCTACTGCAACGCATGTTGCCGAACTATGAACTATTTTGTGATGTCAGTGAATTTGGTGACAAAGAGCTCGCGACAAAACTAGTTGAGCTCATTTGGGAATGGTTAAATGCATCCAAAGCAAAAATTAATATTGCGGTTCAATTAGAAAAATTGGAAGACGTGACTCCTGATATTGAAAACTTTGATAATTTTGGTGTTTATCCCGCTCTCGATTTCTGCATGGCACTTACCGCAACTCTACAACTCATGGCGGACGAGGAGCCAAGTGGTGCTGTCATCGTTGCTAAATTGAGCCAGGGCGGTGTCGAAGCCTATTTGTTAGCATTATCCGAAACCGACTTAAGCAATGAAGAAATAAAAAAAGACCCTCTGATGCAGTTCGAAATTGATACTCAACTTGAGGTTTTAGCGATGTGCAAGGATAAGTCGATTGACTTCAAGTCGTTGCGTCGCGAAATGCAGGCGCAAGGAATGTCCAACATAGGTCTGAGTTTAGGCGATTAGTTTACGTCGCATTTAGGTTGCACAAACCTGATGAGCGTAACGCCCCATTAGTTATTCCACTAGATATAGCTGAGCACTTACTTGTTGGGTTGATTTTTCTTTGATTAGTCTCCAACCGGCAGGAAGTTGAAGTAAATCGGCGTTTACTTCTCTTTCTATGTAGATTTTTGTGCCCGATTTTGTGAGTTCTCTGGATTCGATTAGGTTAATGCAGGGTTGTACTAAATTCTGCTGGAATGGTGGGTCGATAAACACAATATCGACCACTTTTGAAAATTGTTTTAGCAAATCTAACGTATTTCCCTGAATAACACAGGCTTCTTCCGAGCTGTACTTTAGTAATTCGGCATTTGCGGTTAATTGCCTAGCTGCTTGTTTATCCAGCTCCATCAAGTTAACTACATCGGCGCCGCGAGACAGAGCTTCAAACCCGAGTGAACCTGCACCCGCAAAGCAATCAAGGCAATGTGCACCGCTTACGTCCATCATCAGCCAATTAAATAAGGTTTCTTTAGTTCGATCTGTTGTTGGGCGAAGCCCCTCAGCATTTAATACTGGAAGCTTCCGACCACGGTGGCTGCCGCCAATTATCCGAATAGACCCTGTGCTTGAACTTGCCTGTTTTCTTGCTCGCGTCATGTGCTATGAAAGTGTTAGTATTAAATTATGTTTTGAATTATATCTGAATCTACCCATCTGCTGTTAAGGATTTTTTGAACAATATGGCAAATCTGTTTAATTGGTTTAAAAAAGACCAACCTAAAAACCAGCCTGAAACGACTGAAGAAAAAACACATGACGTTGAAAAAGAGGTTGTTTTAGACGCTCAAACTGAACCTGAACCTGAAGCAGAACTTGAATTTGCATCAGAACCCATTTTAGAGGTCAAAAAAAGCGACGGTTATGCCTCTAAACCAGCATATTCAGCTGAAACAAAAGCCGAAAATTCATCAACGCCAGAGATTATCATTGGTGGTGAGATTGAAAGTACCGTTGTTGGAATTGATAATCTGCCGGTTGAAATCGAGAATAGTTTGGTTGATTCTGATTTAGAAAATCTTGAGTTTGAAGAGAGTGTTCAATCGGTCGAATTCGTTACCACTGAAAAGCCAAGCCCTAGCGGTTTTTTTAGTCGCTTAAAACAAAGCCTGTCTCGAACTAAAGAGAGCATTGGTACCGGCTTTGTATCGCTATTTGCAGGTAAAAAAATTGATAGCGACTTATACGAAGAGCTAGAAACACAATTACTTATCGCTGATGTTGGTATTACTACAACTACAAAAATTATCAATAGTCTCACTGAAAGCGCAAAATTATCACAATTGAAAAATGGTGATGCGCTCTATGAGCTATTGAAAGAGAAAATGAAAGCGCTATTACAACCGGTATCGCAACCACTCGATTTAAGCGCTCAAAATGATGAGAATGGAGGTAAACAGCCGTTCGTTATTTTAATGATTGGTGTCAACGGTGTTGGAAAAACAACCACCATTGGTAAATTAGCAAAGCAGTTTCAAGCTGATGGTAAGAAAGTAATGCTAGCTGCAGGCGATACATTTAGAGCAGCCGCGGTTGAGCAGTTACAGGTTTGGGGGGAACGTAATAATATCCCGGTAGTTGCTCAACAAACGGGTTCAGATAGTGCGTCTGTAATTTTCGATGCCTTGGCATCAGCGAAAGCAAAAGGCATTGATGTGCTAATTGCCGACACAGCAGGGCGACTACAGAACAAAAATCACTTAATTGAAGAGCTCAAAAAAATAGTTAGAGTGATGAAAAAGATTAATCCTGATGCACCACATGAAGTTATGTTGACGCTTGACGCAAGTACAGGCCAAAATGCGGTTAGTCAAACTAAAATATTCAACGAAGCTGTGGGTATTACGGGTATTAATTTAACAAAATTAGACGGCACAGCGAAAGGCGGTATTATTTTCTCACTTGCTGATCAATTTGGGATTCCCATTCGCTATATTGGAATTGGAGAGGGTATTGATGACCTTCGTCCATTTGAAGCTCAGCAATTTGTTGATGCATTGTTTAGTCAGGATGTTACTGAAGAACATTAAAGGATGTCACGTTGATAAAGTTTGAACAGGTAAGCAAAACCTATCCTGGTGGCCAGCAGGCGTTAAGAAAAGTCGACTTTCATGTAGAAAAAGGTGAAATGGCTTTTTTAACTGGGCATTCAGGCGCGGGGAAAAGTACATTACTGAAGCTAATCAGCATCATGGAAAGACCTACTGTAGGTCAAGTACTCATCAATGGCCACAATCTGAGTTCAATAAAACGCAGAGAAATTGCTTATATTCGCAGAGATATAGGCATGATATTCCAAAGTCATCAGTTGCTCATGGACAAAACGGTCTTTGACAATGTGTCACTCCCCCTGGTTATTGAAGGCCATACTAGGAAAAATATAGCTAAGCGCGTTGACGCAGCCCTCGAAATGGTCGGCTTGCGTGATAAAGCTAAAAATCTTCCAATTATGCTGTCAGGCGGTGAACAACAGCGCGTTGGTATTGCTAGGGCAGTGGTCAATCGTCCTCCATTATTATTAGCCGATGAGCCCACTGGTAACCTCGACCCCAAGCTTTCAATGGAAATCATTAGGCTGTTTGAAGACTTTAATCAAGCGGGTGTGTCTGTCTTTATTGCTACCCATGATTTGGGGCTTATAGCGCGAATGAAGTATCGTACGCTGACGCTAAAAAATGGACAAATGATAACTGATGGGCTTAATGAGCAACCAAACCAAGGTTTGTACGTATGAGTTTACTTTTTAAAGGGCGTGCACAGGGTGCTGAATCAGTTAAAATTGGCATGTTTCAATTGCTAATTATGTTTTTTACCGATCATCTTCGCCAAGCTGTAAATAGTCTTGGCGAGTTGTGGCGTTCGCCCTTTGCCTCGTTGATGACAATTGGCGTGTTAGGTTTTAGTATAACCCTCCCTAGCACGCTTTACGTGCTTGTTAAAAATACTGAACAAATCAGTCAGCAGTGGGAACAAGCATCAGAAATTTCATTATTTTTACGAGAGGGAGTGACTGATGCGAGTGCTCAACAACTATTAACAAGATTACGATTATGGCCTGAGGTCGCTGAGGTCGCTTATATAAGCGCGGACGAGGGTTTAAAAGAATTTCAAGTATTATCGGGGCTTGGTGACGCATTAAACTACTTAGAAACAAATCCACTGCCTGCGGTGGTGCTAGTGGTGCCTACCAGCAAACATGCGAGCCCCACGTCGGCGGGACTATTACTCGATAAATTGCGTAAAGAGAGAGAAGTTGAGATTGGTAAACTAGATATTGAGTGGCTAGAACGTCTGTATGCGTTGATAGGAATTGCAAAGGATTTAGTAACGCTGCTAGCGGTACTGCTTTTTTTTGCTGTTGTGCTCATCATTGGTAACACCATTAGACTCAATATTCTCAGTAAAAGAGACGAAATTGTTGTGATGAAACTCGTCGGGGCCACTGATGCTTTTATTCAAAGACCATTTTTATATACCGGTTTTTGGTATGGTTTCTTGGGTGGTATTATGGCTTGGATAACGGTATTGATCATTTTGTTATGGGTTGATTATAGTATGCAAGATTTTATGGAAAAGTATCAAGTTACCTTTAATTTGACGTCTATGGACTTGAGTACCCTGATATTTATGCTTTTGGTATCTGTAAGTCTAGGAATTACTGGTTCACTGTTGTCTGTGCAACGCCATGTAAAAGATATTGAGCCTCGATAGATTTGTCTATTTCTCAATTGGCTTGCTTTGTTAGTGATATATGACGTTAGTTTTTGGGGGCCTTCCTTTGCAACAAAATCTAGAAAATCCGTTGCTGATTGAATGGATGACATTACAAAACCAGTTTGATGCATTTGAAACGATTTCTTTGGCAATCAAATTGGTTGCCGTTTTAGTTGCTACCTTGTTCGTGTTTGAGTTAAAACATCCTGAAGTAATTGTCGTGCTCAATAGTATTTGTTGGGTCCAAGATGCTATCTGGAAAACTTTTCAATCCAGATTTGCTGATAGATTGCTTGTAATAGAGTATGAGCTAACAAATGCGTCCAGTGCTAGCAATATTCAATTTAATACAGCATGGGAAGCAAAGCCAAGAGGCTTAATATTGCTAATGTCAGAATACCTGCGACATTTAGTTAAACCTACCGTCGTCTTCCCTCATTTTGTTCTTCTTTGTTTGGGCATGTATATGGTGCTTTTTATTTAGCATCTACAGATACACAAACCAGTAATCTTAACCTAACGTTTTTGTTTTAGGGAAAAAGTCAGATAACGCTTGGCGCATGTCATTACTCCAACGAATTGAATCGTTGAAAATGCCATGCAGTTCTTTTTGCGATATATCTAATTTTTCAGCTTGTTTGACTATCTTCCCCCACAAGCCGGCTTCAAATGCTTTAGCTGTTTCAAGGTAATGCGCATAATCACCATCAACTCCTAGTAGCGCTTGTTTGATGTCCGCACTAATAGGTAACTTCTCAAGAATACTTGCCATTTCCCCATCTAAAATAGTATCGAGTAGCGAAAATAAGCCAACAATAAATGCCGACATCGCTTTATCTTTGCCACGCTTATGTATTTCAAATAGCTCACAAAACTTCGCTCTAACTAGCGATACTTGGAGCAATTCTACAGGCTTTTCATCATTTAGACTGGCAAGGGACAGTAATGCGATGAATTTTTTGACTTCAACTTCACCAAGAAAATGCAGCGCATGGCGCAGCGAAGTGATTTTTTCGCGCTTGTTAATTACTGGATTGTTAATAAATCGCAGTAATAAATACGACAGTGCAGCATCACGCTGAATAATATGCTCAACTTTTTCCAAGTTAAAGTGAGAATTTGCACCATGTGACATTAGCTCTAATAGTGTTATTTTGGATGATGGTAATGACTTCGCTGTTTTCGTGTTGGGTTGAGTGAAAAAATACCCCTGAAAATAATCGAAACCTAGGTCAAGACACATCGCAAATTGGTCGAGTGTTGAAACTTGCTCCGCAACTAGTTGAATGCCCGAAGCTGCCAAATTTGGGATATGTTTTTCTAGCATTTGAGGACTGATTTTGTTGATATCAACCTTAACAATATCGATGTAAGGATATGGCGCTAGAACCGCTGACTGAAGACGATTATCATTTAGCGCAATTTGATACCCCGCTTTTTTGAGAAACTCACATGCATTCATTAAACTCGTGTTCACGGCAGGGTTTTGTGTGAGTTCGACAACAATATTGTCAGGAGTTAGCGCTTCTGGAAAGCGATTAATGATGGTTTCGGGCAAAAAATTGATAAAAGCACGTTTATCGCCAGAAATATCATCGATACCCAATGTGTTAAATCTCGAATTAATTATTTCTGTTTTCTTAGGTTCATGCTCAGGATAGGTGCCATGCGCACCATCTCTGAATAAAAGCTCATAGGCAAATAGATCTTGTTCTTTGTCTAAGATCGGTTGGCGAGCAATAAATGCAAACATCTATACTTCCTCGAGTGGTGTTTAATTAATTGTACTATTCATATTCTGCGCCCAATGCAATGCTTCATAATAAAGCATGTGCATGCGTTCGCCGCTGAGCTCAAACTGCAGTGCAATGTAATCTATTTGGTCCCAATCAGCCTCCTCAAATGCAAAACAAACTCTCATTAGGCGTCCCATTGTGGAGTCAATGTTCTTTTTGCACAAGGCATCTTGTAGCTCTTGCCCAACAGGAAGCTTCTCACCACAATTTCCATAGGTTGATCTAGTAATGCATGGATCATGCAACATAAGCCCAATAAAAAGCTGGTTGGTGGGTATTCAGTGTTTGAATTTTTGCGACGGCAACGGCACCATGCTTCTCTATTTCCTCAACTTCAACTTTGATAAAGTCAGTGAAAGGAAGAAATACGTCCCACTTAGGAGAAAAATCATAATCATAGCTTGTCTTGCAACATATGAAAACACTCATTAACTGCTCGAAAATGTAAGCAAAAATAATAATAAATTGCTTAAGTTTGTGATCGTTTTATCAATTTAACATATAATAAGAAGTGTCATCTCTTAATTAGAAAGAAATTATACAAAATACAAACTATTTCGTATTTTACACTTGAAATTTAAGTGAGAGGGCTTATATTTGATAGGATAGTTTAATCGAACTTTTGTTCTAGTCTATTGTCTATTAAT
>Ga0307488_10000019_pt1 | contig 123233 bp, 119 predicted proteins | sample SB02metaG_FD_202248 | JGI IMG/M metagenome (GOLD analysis project Ga0307488, IMG submission 202248) | Sea-ice brine microbial communities from Beaufort Sea near Barrow, Alaska, United States - SB 0.2 | ecosystem: Environmental > Aquatic > Marine > Coastal | place: USA: Alaska | collected...
CAACCAGCATCAGTGAGGAGCTGATTGAGTACTCCCACCAGCGCGGTGGATTGATGCCCTTGGCAATGTTTTGCTCATAGCGCTGGATGTAGAACGGAGCAGAGATGAGCAGGTGTGCGATTGCTGAAAGCAACAGGAAGATTGGAGCAATCAGGGCAATTGGAAATTCGAACAGGGTCTCGCTCACCGGGCGGATGCCCTCGGGAGTGTCGGTAAAGAACCTTGTGATAACCGGGATCTTGGTATCGCTGTTCAAGATGAAGAACAGCGCGATGGCCTGAATCAAGTGAAACAAGCCTGCAAATCTGTTGAATGTTTGCAGCTGCTTGCCAAGTTTTGTTTCTGGCTTCATTATTTTTGCCTCTTTCGATAATGACTATGTTTCTCAAAACTCTAATTGGGTTTAGAGCTGAACTCTGGGAAAATCATGAGAGGCCTCTCAATTAGCTGGGCTGTGATTTCGGACTCCCAGTCTGAGGTTGAGCCTGTGGGTGCAGCGCTCAAATTCTCCTCAATTCCATTATTGCCATGGCTAAGCTGCTTGGCCAATAAGTACATAGTGTCAATGGCGAACGAGGAGTTAGGCTTCAGTCACTCGATCCAGATTTACTTGACCGAGAAACCACAGGAGATACTCAGCATGGAAACCCAAGGCACCTGCCCAATAGTGCACGGATCCCAGACCACTGAAGGAACAGGCAAGAAGGACTGGTGGCCAAATGCGCTAAACCTTGAGATCCTGCACCAGCACGACACAAAGACCAATCCGCTTGGCAAAGACTTTGATTACCAGGAAGAGCTCAAGAAGCTAGATGTTGAGGCTCTCAAGCAAGACTTGGATGTCCTACTGAAAGATAGCCAGTCTTGGTGGCCTGCGGACTGGGGGCACTACGGCGGATTGATGATTCGCATGGCTTGGCATGCGGCAGGATCCTATAGAACTGCTGACGGTCGAGGCGGCGGCGGAACCGGAAACCAGAGATTTGCTCCACTGAACTCTTGGCCAGATAACGTGAACTTAGACAAGGCCAGAAGATTGCTTTGGCCAGTAAAGAAGAAATATGGCAACAAAGTTTCATGGGCGGATCTGATGATCCTTGCCGGAAATATTGCCTATGAGTCGTTTGGTTTGAAAACATTCGGTTTTGGTTTTGGAAGAGAAGACATTTGGCACCCAGAAACCGACATCTACTGGGGAAGTGAAAAGGAGTGGCTGGAGCCCTCCGAAAGTCGATATGAAAATGTTGATGATGCCTCGACCATGGAAAACCCACTGGCGGCAGTTCAGATGGGTCTGATCTACGTGAACCCAGAGGGGGTCAATGGAAATCCAGACCCGCTGAAGACTGCCCAGCATGTCCGTGAGACTTTTGCTCGCATGGCCATGAATGACGAAGAAACCGTTGCGCTCACCGCAGGTGGTCACACCGTTGGCAAGATGCATGGAGCTGGTAGGGCCGAAAACTTAGAGGCAACTCCAGAGGCTGCTGGTCTTCACGAGGCCGGTCTTGGATGGATGAACCACACCACTCGTGGTGTCGGCAACCAAACAGTGTCTTCCGGTCTTGAGGGTGCTTGGACCACAAATCCAACCAGATGGGACAACGAGTACTTCTATCTTCTGTTCACCTACGAGTGGGAAAACGTAAAGAGCCCGGCCGGTGCTAAGCAGTGGGAGCCGATCAACATCAAGGAGGAAGACAGACCAGTTGATGTTGAGGATCCAACGATTCGCCACAACCCGGTTATGACCGATGCCGATATGGCAATGATCAAGGATCCGATCTACCGCGAAATTTCCAAGAATTTCTATGAGAACCCCGACCAGCTGTCCGAGGTGTTTTCGAGGGCATGGTTCAAGCTCACTCACCGTGACATGGGACCAAAGGGTCGCTACTTCGGGCCCGATGTTCCAGCCGAAGACCTTATCTGGCAAGATCCAGTTCCTGCCGGAAACATGGATTACGACGTAAAGGCACTCAAATCAAAGATTGCAGCTGCCGGCTTATCGGCAGAAGACATGGTTGCAACCGCCTGGGATTCTGCGAGAACTTTCCGTGGAAGTGACATGCGCGGTGGTGCGAACGGAGCAAGAATCCGACTCGAGCCGCAGCGCACTTGGGAAGGAAACGAGCCAGAGCGGCTAGAGCGCGTGCTGTCAGTTCTTGAGCCAATCGCAGAATCTAGCAACGCGAGCGTTGCCGACGTGATTGTTTTGGCAGGTAACTTAGGCGTTGAGATGGCAGCTAAGGCTGCCGGTCACGACGTTGAAGTTCCGTTCGCCCCCGGTCGTGGAGACGCGACACCGGAGTGGACCGACGCAGAATCATTTGCTCCCCTTGAGCCAATTCATGACGCTTTTAGAAACTGGGTCAAGAAGGACTACACCGTGAGTCCTGAAGAGCTGATGCTAGACAGGGCCCAGCTGATGAGGTTGACGGCTCCGGAAATGACCGCTCTGGTTGGTGGCTTGCGAGCCATTGGTGCAAACCACGCCGGCACTAAGCACGGTGTTCTGACCCAGCGCGAGGGACAGCTAACAACTGACTTCTTCGTGAACCTAACCGACATGACCTACGTTTGGGAGCCAAGCGGTTACAACTCATACAACATGCGTGACCGCAATAACGGTCAGGTGAAGTTCACCGCCAGCAGGGTTGATTTGGTCTTTGGTTCCAACTCAGTACTGCGTGCGTATGCCGAGGTCTATGCCCAGGACGATTCGACTGAGAGATTTGTCGCAGACTTCGTGGCGGCATGGGTAAAGGTGATGAATGCAGATCGGGTTGATCTGCACTAAGCGAAACCTCAGACCAACTGCGCTCAAACCAGATTAACCGGCGCCACCCAAACGCTGATAAACCCCCATGGATTCACATGGGGGTTTATCTTTTTGGCTCAATTTTTCTTCACCCGTGAATCACATCCGATAAGAACCGAACGGACCACGTGTTTGGGACGCAGGCTAATCAGGACCTCGAGAACATCAGGAGTCACTGAGTAGCCGGCACTAGACCACGATTCAGTTCTTGCCAAACTCCGGGTTGGCCTCAACGTATGTTTTTAGAGCCACCATCGCCGCGGCAATCTGACCAAACATCCCGTTGATGGCCTTTGAGATGTTCTCACTTTCCGGGGCCGACGAGGCGATTGTTATATCAATTGTGGAGGAAACAGTGCAGGCACCGTCCATTACAGGAGTAACAACCCAAGTGTTTTGAATTTTTTCCATGAACGGGGGCACGTTCTGGGCTGCAAGTGTGTAGCTCAGCATTTTCGTAGGAGCGTCGAAGTCCACGATACGGACGTCTGCCTGACCGAGCCCTTCAATTTCGCTTACGCGACCTCCAAACCGGCTTCCGTTGACACCGTCAGGAGTTGCGGGATTTTGAGCGGATGAAATAACTCCGGGTGCCCAGGCCGCGTTTTCAAGGAAGTCGTCGGCCAGCAGTCTCCAGACTGAGTCTGCGGATGCCTCGATCGTTACCGTGGTGGTGTCTGTTTGCGGTTCCATTTGAATACTCCTTAATTCTGCAACATCTGTTGCATAAATAAACACTAACCCTTCTTTACATTTATTGCAACTAGTGTTGTAAAATCGAAATTCGGGTGTTCTCAGCCCTGAAATCGGAGGGATGGATAAAGATGGCGCGACCAAGGTCGTTCGATGAGCAAGACCTTCTTGAAACAGTGATGGAAGCATTCTGGCGCCGCGGTTACAGTGCGACCACGTATCGAGGCATTGAATCAATCACTGGGGTTGGGATAAGGAGCCTGGCGAACACCTTCGGCGAGAAAGATGAACTCTTTCTTACAGTCTTAGCTAGTTACCGGGGTCGCGTCTCAAGAAACTTGGACAAGATGTTCGCATCACCATCGATTGACTCAATCGTGCGTTTTTTCGAGCGCATTTCTTCGCCTTCTGATGAGGAGGATCCTCGCCGCAACGGCTGCTTAATGGTGAACACAGTCTTCGAAATCGACAAACCGACAGCGGCTGTGAACAGGGAGATCGCTCAGTATCGCGATCTGTTTCGCAGCGTGTTTATCGAGTCGCTCGAGTCGGACCAGATCCTAGATCCTGAGATCAGAGCTGATTTCCTGATTGGTGCCCTCTGGGGTGCGTTTAGTCAAATACGACTAACCCGCGATCCCACTTCGGCAAAGTCAATTAGTACCGTCGTGGTCGAAGTGCTTGAAGGTTGGAGAAGCCTAGTCCCACCAAAGCACTCGGTCACATAACTTTGCCGGAGCGGATTTCTGCAGGCTTTTCTCCAGTTTCGCTAGGTTCCTCATTTTCGAGCATCGTGCGCAAAAGCGCGGCCCCAGGTCCGTAGTCTTAGCTAGTGCTTCTAAATTCAATGCCGAATGCCAACGGCGCTCCGATTGGCATCGAGGTGAGTCAATCGTCAAAGACTGTGCTGCCAGATACAGGCACGGTGCTTTCCGGATCCCTCTGCAGACTCGAGACACTAAGCGCTGAGTCTCACGCCCAAGATCTCTTTGAAGCATTTAGCCTCGATGCGTCCGACTCGCTCTGGACCTACTTGCCCCAGGGCCCCTTCCAGTCCGCGGATGAATTTTTGTCCTGGGTGCAGCATGTGCAAGGACAGCAAGACCCAGCTTTTTACGCAATCATCGACGAGCAGACCAACAAGGCAGTTGGTGTTTCTGCCTACCTTCGTATTGACCAAAGGGCGTCCTCAATCGAGATTGGCTGGCTAACTTTCTCGCCCTTGATGCAGAAAAAGCCCATTGCCACCGAGGCGATGTACTTGATGATGAAAAACGCATTTGATCTTGGCTACCGACGCCTCGAGTGGAAGTGCAACGCGCTAAACGCACCATCGATTAGAGCTGCCGCGAGATTAGGCATGTCATTTGAGGGTGTGTTCAGGCAAGCCACGATTGTGAAGGGCCACAGCCGTGACACGGCCTGGTTTTCAATTTTGGACTCTGAGTGGCCGCATGTTAGGTCTGCGATTGAGACCTGGTTGGCGTCGGATAATTTTGATGAGGCGGGCAACCAAAAGCTTCGCCTGAGTGATCTAACTTCCCCCTTGTTGCAAGATTCTTGGCCGCAAATAACCGTAAGGCTCGGTGCTCAAAACTGAGTTTGGGCATGCGCCACCTGCTGCTTGAGTGCCCTTAGCACCCAACTTTTAGCGATTATTGTCTGGGAGCACCACCGGGGGCATTTTGGTGACCATGGGAATGGGTTTAGCCACAACGTTGTTGTTTCTATAACTTGCCGGCAAAGACGCTTGGCAGTTCAAATCCAGTCATCAAGTAGTAATTTCGAGCGTCTATAGGGAGCCAAGTGATAATAAAAGAGTTCGTCACAAAGATGGAAAGTCAGTTCGACAAGTACATGATCCGGTTTTCTACCAAGATTGGCGTTCCGTTTCTCAGATACGCCATCGGAATCATCTTTATCTGGTTCGGTGCTCTAAAGATGATCGGCGAATTGTCGCCGGCTTATGACTTGGTCGCTGCGACCATTTACTGGCTGACACCGGAAATTATTGTTCCGCTTCTTGGTCTATGGGAAGTTGCAATCGGAGTTGCTTTCTTGGTTCCTGCGCTAACGCGAGCCGGCATCGTGCTTCTTGCATTTCAGATGCCCGGCACCTTCTTGCCACTTGTGCTTCTCCCCGAGGTCTGCTTCACGGTTATTCCTTTTGGTCTAACTCTCGAGGGCCAGTACATTGTGAAGAACTTGGTCATCATTGGCTCCGCACTGGTGATTGTTGCAGGTCTATCCACCAAGAAGACCCACAAGTTTGAGAGTTCTTTGTCCAAGAAAGATGAAGCGTTAGTTAGCTAGCTTTTCTGGCACTATTTAGTCATGACGTGGCAGACCTGGTCCTTGTATTCCCTCGCGGCAATTGGGCTATCGCTTACTCCTGGACCAAATGGACTTTTGGCCCTTACTCACGGCGCCTTGCATGGAACTAAAAAGACTCTTGCGACGATAGCTGGAGGCTCTCTCGGGTTCGGATTAGTCATTGGGCTTTCAATGTTTGGCATCGGAGCGTTGCTGGCGACTTGGGCAGGACTTTTGGTAGTAATGAAGTGGCTTGGCGGAGCGTATTTAGTCTGGCTAGGCATTCAGCTGGTCAGGTCAGAGCCAATCAACATGTCAGGGTCCAAAAACTCTGGAAATGGACGGCTTAGAACGCTGTTTAGTCAGGGTTTGATTTCAGCCATTAGCAACCCAAAGGGCATCCTATTTTTCGTTGCGTTTCTGCCGCAATTCGTGAACCCGCGAGAATCGCTATTTACACAGTTTTTGTTGATGGCCATGACCTTTATCGTGATCGAATTCGTGTATGAATTTATCGTGGCTTCGTTGGCGGACCGAATCAAGCCGCTTTTGGTTCGAGCGGGGAAGAATTTCAACCGAGTCTTTGGCGGCGTGTTCATTGCCATCGGTGTTTTGCTGCCGCTTCGTGGCTAAAGGCCGAGCTGCTCTTTTAGAAATGCGACATGGCCGGCTGTTTTGACCTTGTAGAAAGCGTGGCTGATCTTGCCAGCCGGGTCAACCACAAAAGTTGAGCGAATCGTGCCCATGTATTCCTTGCCATACATTTGCTTCGCGCCATAAGCGCCATATGCCTTTTGAACTGAGCTGTCCTCGTCAGAAAGAAGATCGAAGTTTAGGTCCTGCTTCTCTTGAAATCTTTTGAGCTTGCTCTGCTTGTCAGGAGAGACTCCAAGGACTACGTAACCGGTTGCAGTGAGCGAATTTATGTTGTCTCTAAAGTCACAGGCTTGGACCGTGCAGCCCGGTGTCGAGGCTGCCGGATAGAAATAGACAATCACGTTTTTACCCAAGTGATCAGACAGAGAGACATCTTGACCATCTTGGTTGACAAGCGTAAATTCAGGTGCGGCGGTTCCGGTTTCTATTGTCATGTCATTTTTCAATAGGCTTTGACAAGTATTTATTTCCAATTATCTGTCCGGTCAAATTCATAGTTAGGGTGTCGTGCTGGCAATCACTACTGGCTTTGCGAGCGGCTTGGCATTGATTATCGCCATTGGCGCGCAGAACGCCTTCGTTCTAAGGCAGGGCCTGAAACGCCAAAATGTTTTTGCCATTGTCCTTTTTTGTGCAGTTGCCGATGCGGTTCTGATCGGCGCTGGGATCTTGGGCCTCGGCGCAGTCATCGAATCTGTTCCGTGGGTATTGGTTGCGCTGCGCTTTGGCGGCGCTGCCTATCTAGTGTGGTTTGGAATTAGTTCAATTCGAAGAGCCATTAGTCCCGGCACCCTAGAGGCGAGCGGTCAAGCAAATTCAAGCTTTGCGAAGGCAATCGGGACTGCGGCAGCGCTTACGTTTTTGAATCCTCACGTCTACATAGACACCGTCATTTTGCTCGGGTCAATCGGCAATCAGTTTGTAGATGACAGGTGGTGGTTTTGGCTGGGGGCGAGCATTGGAAGCTTTGTTTGGTTCTTTGGCCTGGGCTACTTCGCGAGGCTCTTGGCTCCCTTTACATCATCCCTGAAGTTCTGGCGCATTCTCGATTCGCTAATTGCACTCGTAATGTTTTTCATAGCGGGGTACTTGCTGTTTGGCCTCTAGGTTCTTCTGGCAGCCAAGAAGTCAACACCTAGGGCATAATCGAAGCATGCAAGACCCAAATAGCTTTAGCAATTTCGCCAATCGATCAAGCTCCAAGTGGCGAAGGTTCCCGGAAGAAGTACTGCCGATGCACGTTGCGGAGATGGATTTTGATGTTGCAAAGCCGATTCGAGATCGACTCAGTCAGATGGTTGCTAATTCTGACCTGGGCTATCAGGGCCCATTTCCTGAGATTGGTCCAGCATTTGAGGAGTTTGCCTTAAACCGTTGGGGCTGGAAAATAGAGCCCGGCGGCATAAAGCTGGCCAGCGATGTTGCCGCCGCTGCGGTCGAAATCCTTAAGGCTGTTACCACTCCGGGCGAAAAGGTTCTTATAAATTCTCCCGTGTATGCGGCATTCTTTGGGTGGCTAAAAGAAGCCGAATGTGAACCGGTAGATGCGCCCCTGCAGTTAGACGGTGACACTTGGAAATTGGACTTAGCCGCTATTCGAGAGCAGTTTGAAAACGGCGTGAAGGTCTACCTGCTCTGCTCACCACAAAACCCCGTGGGTCGCATTCACTCGGCTCAGGAGCTAACTGAGATTGCTCTGATGGCTCAGGAGTTTGATGTACTGGTAATTTCTGATGAAATTCATGCACCGCTTAGCTGGGGTCCATTCACACCCTATTTGTCTCTTGGCCAGCACGCTATAGAAACAGGGGTGACCATCACTTCAAGTTCGAAGGGCTGGAATACAGCAGGACTTAAAGCGGGTTTTCTAATTACCCAGTCCGATCAGGTGAGAAACAAGCTTTCGAGGTTGCCAGATGCAATGCAGTGGCGGTCCTCTATCCTCGGTGCTCACGCGATGGTTGCCGCTTACGAATCCGGGACCCCCTGGCTCGATGAAACGGTAATCATCCTCCAGGAGAACCTCGAGCATCTTCGTCACGAGGTGGCCACCAGGCTGCCAAGGGCAAAGATGTTCCAGATGGAAGCAACTTATTTGGCGTGGATCGACCTTGAGGCTTATCGCATTTCTGATTTGGCAAAAACTATTTTGAGCGAGGCGAAGGTGTCAGTGATCGCAGGTCCCGATCACAGCCCGCAAGATGACTTCAAGGGTTTTATCCGGTTCAATTTCGCAAGTTCCAAACCGAGGATTACCGAGGCTGTCAGGCGCATTAGCGAACTTTGCGAGGGCTAATCCTAAAAGCATGACGTCCCCAGAAAAAAGTGATTCCTCAATAAACAATGCCCAGGTTGAACAGATGGCGCTCGAGTTATTCCAAGCGCACGGAGTTATCAATTACTCCTTTGGTTTCGATCGGGCAATAAGAAGAGCCGGTCAGTGTGACTACTCAAAGAAGCGAATCACCTTGAGCAAGCATTTTGTTGCGACTGCAGATTTGGACCAAATTCATCAGGTACTGCTTCACGAGGTTGCGCATGCTCTGGTCGGGAGGTCTGTTGGTCACGGAAGGCAGTGGAAACAGCAAGCGTCACTAATCGGCTATCGTCACGAAAAACTTGACGGCGCTGTAATCGCTGAAGCCAGTGCTAAGTATTCGGGGGAGTGCTCGGCAGGTCATAAGCACTATCGAATGCGAAGGCCCAGTTCTGCCCTCAGCTGCAAACTATGTGCGCCGAGTTTTTCGAGATTGCATGTAATTAGCTGGAGGGCTATTTAGCCGGGGCCAATCAAGAGCGACGAGATAATCGCGCCGGCGAAAAAGTTCAGCCAGATAAATCTTTTCCAGCCTCTGTTGGCCGTTTCACAGGTTTCATCTGTGATTCCGAACTCTCTTGCAGTGACAAATAAGTAGGGGAGTGCTGCCAGGGCCGCAAACTGAAATCTACCTGGAAGCCCCAGCAGCATCAGCGCGGCCAGCAGGTAAGCGCCAAAAGCCAACTTCACCGTCAGGCGAGCTCCAAAAAAAGTGGCGATTGACGCGATGTTCGCGTCTTTATCTGCCCTGATGTCCTGCACGGCGCCAAAAGCATGGGAGGCCACGCCCCAGAGCACGAATGCAATTGTTACCATCATCACTACTTCGCCCGCGAGGCTTGTCCCAGCGAGCGAAAGCCCAAAGAGCATCGGCCCGATAAAGTGCAGGGCAGAGGTGAAAGAGTCTAGAACCGGAATCTCTTTGAAGCGCAAGTGCTTGGCCGAGTAGGCCACCACTGCGAAAATAACGAAAAGCAACAATGCCCCAGAAAAGAGGCTGCCGACCACAAGAAGATAAATCACAAACGGTGCAGCAAGGCTGGTTGAGATCCAGAGGGTTGCTGCGTGATATTTGGGCTCCAGAAGAGCTCCTTCTAGCCCACCTTTCCTGGGGTTTGTGAGGTCAGACTCATAGTCGAAAACATCGTTGACCCCGTACATCAATAGGTTGTAGGGGATGAGGAAGAAAAGAGCTCCAATAATTAGGGTGACATCGATATTTCCGGTACCAAGAAAATACGCAACTGCGAAAGGGAAGGCAGTGTTTATCCAGGAAATCGGCCTTGAAGAAACCACCAGCCTGGAAACCAGTTTCACAATTTAGTCCTGAAAAAATTGAACAGCGATGGCACTAGAACGATCGCAAGTACTGCGTATGCGAAGTCTTCGATGGGAGCAACGCCTATTTTGATGCCGGATATCTTCTCCAGGTCATAGGCGACGATACCTGTTCCAATTATCACATTGTCAAAAATAGCAGTGAGTGTCAGCATGACGGCGGCGGTTCCCAAAAGAGGTTTTGCAACCCACCAGTGGCGCATCAAATACGCGTAGATCACCACAAGGGCCATGACGGTAATGCTCAGTAAAAGGTAGGTCATTTTTTCAGCCGTCTTGCAAAACCTAAGTAGACAAGCAATGAGTTGTAGCTCAGCACTATTAGGAAGAAGAGCTCCTCAAGCGGCAGCTCTGGGGCAAGCAGTAGTCCAGAAAGATGAGGGGCGTCACCGCGAAAAAATATCCCAAGACCGATTCCGACTAGATCCCAAACCAAGAACAGGGCAACTGCAATTGCGATCGAGAGCGCCGCAGCCTTAGGGGATGTAGCGAATGCTAACTTGTGACGTCGGTCAAGAAGGTAAAGTCCGATTATCGATAGAACAAGTGCGGCCAGGTAAGCAAAGGGCGTCAGGGCATCAATCAACTAATGCCTTTCCACCTTTGGACCTCGGTTAGTTCTTTTTGAATTGGCCCAGAACTGCGGTCGTTAGTCAGGTGCTTATAAACCAACTCAGCACCAATAAGGCACATCGGCAGACCGATGCCTGGAATGGTGTTGTGACCGGTGTAGAACAGGTTCTTCAGCTTCTTGGAGTAGTTTTTTGGCCTAAAGAATGCGCTCTGGGTCAAAGTGTGGGCCATACCAAGTGCGGTACCGCTCCAGGCGTTTAGTTCTGACTCGAAGTTACCTGGCCCCATGGTGCGCCTAACCACGATGCGGTCATGGAGGTCAGGGATATCACACCACTCTGCTATCTGATCAATTATCTTGTCGGCAGCAGCCTCGAAATCATCATCACCGCTTCGCTCAATGCCGCCTCGGCCAATAACTGGGTCTGGGGCAATGGGTACTAGCACGAAAAGGTTCTCGTGCCCATCGGGGGCAACTGATGCATCTGACTTGGAGGGGTTGCAGATGTAAAGCGATGCCGGTGACGGCACGTGACTCTTTCCATCAGCTTTTCTAAACACCTCTGAGAAATTAGTGCTCCAGTCCTTGGTATACAACAGCGTGTGGTGGTCGAGTTGGTCTATTTTGCCTTTAACTCCCAAGTAGATGAGCATCGCCGAAGGCCCGGGGATTTTCTTGTCCCAGAATTTTTGCGGATAAGTTTGGTGCTTTTTCTCAAGCAATTTAGTCTCGACATGATGCAGGTCGGCGCTCGCGACAACGACATCTGCTAAATATTCAGAGGAACCGACTTGTAGACCAACTGCCTTATTGCCGTCGGTCAGGATCTTCGTAACCGGCGAACTAGTGTGAATCTCAACGCCGTATTGCTTTGCAAGCCTTGCAATCGCCTCAATGACGCTATGAAGGCCACCCTGCGGGTAAAACACGCCTTGGTTCATGTCGACGTGTGTCATTAGGTGATACATGCTCGGGGTGTCATAGGGGGAAGCACCTAAAAAGACGGCTGGAAAGTTCAGCATTTTCTTGAGGCGATCATCTTTTACGTATTCCCCGGAAAATGAATAGAGCGGCTTTAGTAGTAGCTTCATGAATCGGCCAAGTTTCGCAATTACCTCTGGCTGCACGAAGCTTCTAGCATCTTGAAAGTTTGTATACAAAAAGTGCTTAATCGACAGGTCGTAGGCATCCTCTGCGCTGTCTAAATATCTCTGTAGACCCTCGCCTGCCCCAGTTTCAATCGATTCAAAGAGCTCTTTTATGCCCTCGACGTTGTCCGGCATCGAAAGTGCATCGCCGAGGCCCTCGTTTCGAGTTTGGTAAGCCGGGTTTAGTCTCACTAGGTCTAGTTGCTCCTTGGCCGAGGTGCCCATTAGCTTGAAGAACTGCTCAAAGGCATCTGGCATCAGGTACCAGCTCGGCCCCATGTCAAAGCGGAAGCCGTCTTTCTCCCAGACATCGGCTCGACCACCCAGGGTGGCGTTCGCTTCGAAAAGCTGAACTTTCATCCCTGCCTTAGCTAGAAGTGCTGCGCTTGCAAGACCGGCGATTCCTCCACCAACGACAACGGCAGTTTTATTACTCAAGGCTTTACTCCTAATAGGGCTTTGGCAAGCACGAATAGCTTCCGTAAGTTGTTAACAGAGATACGGGCCCGAATTAGTTCCTCGGCGGGGGTTTTAGATATTTTATTGTTGAGCTCCTGAAACAAAAATTGAGCTGCCGTCACTGCTTTTCTTGCGGATGACTCCAATAGCGGCAGCGACAGCGCTGAAATTTGCAAGTCATTTTCGATATCTCGGACCAGCCTGTTTTTTGTCTCCTCGTCGAAGGTCTCTATGGCGACATCCGGAAAATAGCTGCGCCCAAGCTTGTCAAAGTCGGCAGCAAGATCTCTAAGAAAGTTCACCTTTTGAAAGGCCGCCCCAAGAGCACGAGCGCCTTTGACCAAGAGAAGTTTTTGCTCTTCGGTGTAATCCCTGCCATGGACAAATGCCGCGAGACACATCAGGCCGACAACCTCGGCGCTGCCATATACGTAAACCTGGAAGGACTTTTGATCGTGAATCGTTTCGGTCAAATCTTGCCTCATCGAGAAAAAGAAAGGTTCAATGATGTCTTTCTTGATTCCAACTTCTCTGGCGGTGAGAGCAAACGCATGAATGACTAGGTTTGTGCTGAAGCCACGTGTCAACGCTAGGTATGTTTCGTTTTCAAATTCAGTTAGCAGCACGCCCGGGTCAAAACCATCTGATTCCGCGGAAGCCTGAGCAGCACAGCCATCAACAATTTCGTCGGCCACCCGCACCAGCGCGTAAATGTTCTCGACGTGGTCGCGTAAACCTTTGTTTAGGACCCTGGTAGCCATGCCGAAAGAGGTCGAATAGGAGTAGATCACTTCTTTGCTGGCGCGGTGCGCGGCTCGGTTATAAAGCGCCAGACCGGTCGGGATCTTTGTTGTGTCTAGATTTTCCACACGACCAGAGTATCGCGATATAAAACGTAAGATTAACTCATGACCAATCACATGAAGCCAAGAAGCCATGATGTAACCGATGGAATTGAGCGTGCACCTGCCCGCGGGATGCTCCGAGCCGTCGGTATGGGTGACGACGACTGGGTTAAGCCTCAAATCGGCGTTGCCTCCTCTTGGAACGAAGTGACTCCTTGCAACTTGTCTCTAGATCGTCTTGCGGATGCCGTCAAAGTTGGCGTTCGCCAGGCAAACGGGTGGCCTATGGAGTTTGGAACGATTTCAGTTTCGGACGGAATCTCGATGGGCCACGAGGGCATGCACTTTTCACTCGTGTCCCGAGAGGTAATTGCGGACTCTGTCGAGACAGTAATGCAGGCTGAACGGATGGACGGCTCAGTGCTGCTTGCCGGCTGTGACAAGTCGCTGCCCGGAATGCTGATGGCAGCCGCAAGACTGGATCTTGCCTCTGTATTTTTGTACGCCGGCACAATCGCCCCAGGTTGGGTGAAGCTAACCGACGGCACCGAGAAGCAGGTAACAATCATCGATGCTTTCGAAGCCGTTGGTGCCTGCAAGGCCGGCAAAATGAGCGAGGAGGACCTCGGTCGGATCGAACGCGCAATCTGCCCGGGAGAAGGCGCTTGCGGCGGTATGTACACAGCTAACACGATGGCCTCCATCGGTGAGGCGCTCGGTATGAGCCTTCCTGGATCGGCGGCTCCACCATCTGCGGATCGCAGACGAGACATTTGGGCCCACCGTTCCGGCGAGGCGGTAGTGAACTTGATAGACAAGGGAATCACAGCCCGTCAGATTATGACCAAGCCGGCTTTTGAGAATGCGATTGCGGTTCTCATGGCGTTCGGTGGCTCGACAAATGCTGTCCTCCACCTTCTAGCGATAGCTCGCGAGGCAGAAGTTGACCTTCAGCTTGCGGACTTCAACCGCATTGCTGACAAGGTTCCTCACTTGGGCGACCTAAAGCCGTTCGGGCAATACGTGATGAACGATGTTGATCGCGTTGGCGGCGTTCCGGTGCTTATGAAGGCACTTCTCGATGCTGGGCTTATGCACGGAGATGTCATGACCGTGACCGGCAAGACCTTGGCCGAAAACTTAGCGGAAATTTCCCCACCGGATCCAGATGGAAAAATCATCCGCGCCATGAACAACCCGATGAGCAAGCGCGGTGGGATTAATGTTCTGCACGGCTCGATGGCACCAGATGGTGCGGTCGTGAAGACCGCAGGTTTTGAGTTGGCCACCTTTGAGGGTCCGGCACGCGTTTTCGATCGCGAAGGAACCGCTATCGAGGCTCTAAATAACGGCGAGATCAAGTCTGGCGATGCGGTGGTGATTCGCTACGAAGGACCCAAGGGCGGCCCGGGCATGCGTGAAATGCTTGCCTTCACTGCCGCCATCAAGGGTGCGGGATTGGGTAAAGATGTTCTATTATTGACAGACGGCAGATTCTCAGGCGGCACAACCGGACTGTGTATCGGCCACATCTCGCCAGAGACCGCCGACGGTGGACCAATTGCTCTGGTGCGCGATGGAGACTTGATTCGAGTCGATATCGCTGCTCGTTCGCTTGATTTACTCGTCAGCGAAGAAGAGCTGGCTGATCGTCGTAAAGACTGGCAGCCATTGCCACCGCGCTACACCCGCGGTGTGCTAGCTAAATTTTCTAAGCTTGTGCACTCGGCTTCCGAGGGCGCATACTGCGGCTAATAATCGAGTTGAAAAGGACATCATGGCAACCGAGACCCTAACCGGGGCGCAAGCACTAATCCGTTCGCTCGAGCTGCTCGGCGTCGACACGGTCTTTGGCTTGCCCGGTGGAGCAATTTTGCCCACGTATGACCCGCTCATGGACTCCAAAAAGCTGCGCCACATCTTGGTTAGACATGAGCAGGGTGCTGGTCACGCCGCCGAAGGGTATGCGGCTGCTAGCGGAAGACTTGGCGTTTGTATCGCGACCAGTGGTCCGGGTGCCACAAACCTGGTGACTGCGATCGCCGATGCTCACATGGACTCGGTGCCAATGCTCGCAATCACCGGTCAGGTGAACTCATTTTCAATCGGAACCGATGCCTTTCAAGAGGCCGACATTGTCGGAATAACAATGCCGATCACGAAGCACAGCTTCCTGGTGACTCGCGCTGAGGACATCCCCGGTGTTGTTGCGGCGGCATACGAAATAGCCACTACCGGTAGGCCAGGACCGGTTCTTATTGACTTCGCTAAGGACGCTCAGAACGGAAAGTTCGAGTTCTCTTGGCCACCGAAGATTGACCTGCCTGGTTTCAGGCCCATTACCGACCCTCATGGCAAGCAGGTTCAGGCGGCGGCTGAACTCATTCTTAAGTCTCATAAGCCAATTCTTTATGTTGGAGGCGGAGTTATCCGGGCCGACGCAAGTAAAGAACTTCTTGCCCTTGCTGAATTACTTCATGCTCCAGTTACCACAACCTTGATGGCCAGAGGTGCTTTCCCTGACTCGCATCCTCAGCACCTGGGTATGCCGGGTATGCACGGAACGGTGCCGGCGGTAACCGCCTTGCAAAAATCAGATCTCTTGATCACTCTCGGCGCCCGTTTTGACGATCGAGTAACCGGTGACATTAAGAGTTTTGCTAAGGGTGCGAAAGTAATCCACGTCGACATTGATCCTGCCGAAATTGGAAAAATCCGTCACGCAGACGTGCCGATAGTTGGTGACGCCAAGGTTGTTATCTTGATGTTGATTGCCGAGTTGAAGGCGCAGATGAAGGACTCTAAGCCTGACTACGAAGACTGGTGGGTTTTTCTAAACGGCCTCAAGGAGCGCTACCCGCTTGGCTACAACGAAACCGAGGACGGGAAGCTTTCACCCCAGTATGTAATTCAGCGTATCGGTGAGCTATCTGGCCCAGAGGCAATATTCGCTGCTGGAGTGGGCCAGCACCAGATGTGGTCGGCGCAGTTCATCAAGTATGAGAGACCTAATTCTTGGCTAAATTCTGGCGGACTGGGCACCATGGGCTACGCGGTTCCAGCTGCTATGGGCGCCAAAGTCGCTCAGCCGGACCGTTTAGTTTGGGCGATTGATGGTGATGGCTGCTTCCAGATGACAAATCAGGAGTTGGCGACCTGCACCATCAACAACATTCCGATCAAGGTCGCAATCATTAATAACTCGTCGCTTGGCATGGTTAGACAGTGGCAGACCTTGTTCTATAACTCTCGTTACTCCAATACTGACTTGAATACCGGAACCGACACAATTATGGTTCCGGATTTCGTGAAGCTTGGCGAGGCCTACGGCTGCCTAGCAATTAGGGTCGAGAAGATCGAAGATGTTGACGCGGCGATCAAGCTTGCGATGGAAACCAATGATCGGCCCGTTGTAATTGACTTCATAGTCGGCAGAGACGCTATGGTTTGGCCAATGGTTCCATCGGGAATTTCGAATGATGCGGTTCAATATGCCCGAGATGCAGCACCGATTTGGGATGGTGATGAATAATGTCGACTCAACATTTGCTTTCGCTGCTGGTTGAAAATAAGCCAGGAATCTTGACGCGAGTCGCCGCGCTTTTTGCTAGGCGCGGTTACAACATCGAGTCACTTGCAGTTGGAACCACTGAAATTGAGGGCGTTTCCAGAATTACCGTCGTGGTTAGCTTGGATGGCCAGCCACTTGAGCAGGTGACAAAGCAACTGAACAAACTAATCAACGTTCTAAAAATTGTTGAACTCGAAGAAGAAACCTCGGTTGCCAGGGACCACATGTTAATCAAGGTTCGAACCGACTCTTCGACCAGGTCGCAGGTTTTAGAGGCAGTTACTTTGTTCAGGGCGCGAGTCATTGATGTTGTGAGTGATGCGGTCGTAATCGAAGTCACGGGAAACACTGCCAAGTGCCAGGCCTTCTTGAAAGTCCTGGAGCCATTTGGCATAAAGGAATTGGTTCAGTCTGGCGCGATTGCTGTATCGCGAGGATCTAAGTCAATGAGCGAAAAAGTGATTCGCTAGGGTTTACTAAATAACAATCAAGGAGAGCAAATAAATTGGCAGAGATTTTTTACGACAAAGACGCAGACATAAGCATTATTCAGGGCCGCAAGGTAGCTGTTCTCGGCTTCGGCTCTCAAGGCCACGCCCACGCGCTAAACCTGAAGGACTCCGGCGTTGACGTCGTAGTTGGACTTTTGGAGGGCTCCAAGTCGATCTCCAAGGCGACCGACCAGGGCCTAACTGTTCTCACGCCAGGCGAAGCGGTCAAGTGGGCAAACGTCATCGTTGTGCTCGCTCCGGACCCAAAGCAGCGCGATCTTTTCAAGACTGACATTGAGCCGAATCTAGAAGCAGGAGATGCTTTGGTGTTTGGCCACGGCTTCGCAATTCGCTACGGTCAGATCCAGCCACCAGCGGACATCGACGTATTTCTTGTGGCACCAAAGGGCCCAGGCCACTTGGTACGTCGCGAGTATGTCGCCGGAAAGGGTGTTCCAAACTTGATCGCGGTTGAGCAGGACGCAACCGGAAATGCAATGGCACTTGGTCTTTCTTATTCTTCTGCCATCGGCGGTACTCGAGCAGGAACTATCAAGACGACCTTCACCGAGGAGACCGAAACCGATCTATTTGGTGAGCAGGCAGTTCTTTGCGGTGGCGCATCGCAGCTTGTGATGTACGGCTTTGAGACCTTGGTTGAGGCCGGATATCAGCCTGAGATTGCTTACTTCGAAGTTCTTCATGAGCTGAAGCTAATTGTTGACCTCATGTACGAGGGCGGCATTGCTAAGCAGCGATGGAGCGTTTCCGACACTGCCGAATACGGCGACTACGTTTCTGGTCCAAGGGTTATAGACCCATCGGTCAAGGACAATATGAAGGCAGTGCTGACCGATATTCAAAATGGAGCATTTGCCAAGCGCTACATTGACGACCAGGATGCCGGCGCACCAGAGTTCTCAGCACTTCGTGCCAAGGGCGAGGCTCACCCAATCGAGGCTACTGGCCGCGACCTACGAAAGCTGTTCAGCTGGATCAAGAACGACGACGACTACCAAGACGGTAACGTCGCACGATAGCTCCATTGCTAAACCCCCTCGAGTAATTCGAGGGGGTTTTTGCATGCATTAGATTCGTCGTGAAAAAAAGCGCCGCAATTAAAGTTCGAAAAATAAGGACTAACTTCCTTGTTCAGAAGTCATGTTTGGGAGCTGCCAGAAGCCATCTTGTGAAGGTCAGAGCCAATAAAAATTACTTGTTAGAATTGAGAAATCCCCGTCGCTGTCGACCCAACCGTTAGGTCAGCCATTGCCAAAGCCAATTGTTCTCATTGCCGAAGAGCTTTCGCCCGCCACGCTAGAAGCGTTGGGCCCGGATTTCGAAGTTAGAAACGTTGATGGCGCTGATCGCTCCGCGCTATTACCGGCTCTTGCAGAAGCCAATGCAGTGCTAATTCGATCGGCGACAAAAATGGATGCGGAGGCCATGGCGGCGGCTCCCAAATTGAAGGTGATTGCGCGGGCCGGAGTTGGTCTGGACAATGTGGATATAAAAGCGGCCACAAACGCTGGAGTCATGGTTGTCAATGCTCCCACCTCAAACATTATTTCTGCGGCCGAGCTTGCCATTGGTCAAATCCTCGCTCTTTCTAGGCACATCTCGGACGGAAATGCTTCGTTGAAGCAAGGACTCTGGAAGCGGAGCCAGTACACCGGAGTCGAGCTTTATGAAAAGACCATCGGCATTATCGGTCTCGGTCGAATCGGGACCCTGGTTGCTCAGCGACTAGCGGGTTTTGGCGTGACCTTGATTGGTTATGACCCTTATGTAACCCAGGGACGAGCTGAGCAAATCGGTGTTGAGCTGTGCGACATCGAAACCCTAATGAAGCGTGCCGACTACATAACTATTCACATTCCAAAAACTGCCGAAACTACGGGCATGATTTCCACGAATGAGTTTGCAATGGCCAAGCCAACCCTGCGTATAGTGAATTGCTCGCGCGGCGGCATAATCGATGAGGCGGCCCTGTACGAGGCTCTCAAATCCAATCAAATTGCTGGAGCAGGACTCGACGTATTCGTCAATGAGCCTCCAGTTGGCTCTCCGCTTCTAACTCTCGACAACATTCTTGTCACACCGCACCTTGGGGCATCCACCGACGAAGCTCAGGAAAAAGCGGGCATCTCCGTTGCGCGCTCTGTCCGGCTTGCTCTTGCCGGTGACCTCGTTCCAGACGCAGTAAATGTGGCAGGTGGAGAGATTGATGCTTCAGTGAAGCCTGGCATTGGGCTTGCCGAAAAGCTCGGCATGATTATTGCGGGTCTCGCACACACATCCATAGTCTCCGTAGAGTTTGAAGCCAGAGGAGAAATAGCAGCGCACGATGTGACGGTTTTGAAGCTTGCTGCGCTAAAGGGCCTGTTTCAGACCATGGTCACCGAGCAGGTCTCCTACGTCAACGCACCGCTGATGGCTGAACAACGCGGAGTTGAGGTTCGACTTACTCAGGACTCAGTTTCGGATGAATACCGAAACGTAACGACCATGAAGGCAGTTCTTTCCGATGGAACTACGGTTTCTGCCGGTGGAACTGTGATTGGGCCAAAGCACCAACAAAAGCTTGTTTCAATAAATGGCTACGACGTGGAACTCGCAATGGCGGATAACTTCGTGGTTATGGTCTACCAAGACCGACCCGGAATAGTCGCCGTCTATGGAAAAGCGTTTGCAGAAGCCGGCATAAACATCGCCGCCATGACGATTGCGCGCCAGCAGGAGGGCGGTAAGGCGCTATCCGTTGTAACCGTTGATTCTCCGGTCGATGCAGAAATTCTAGAAAAGCTCCGAATCGAAATCGATGCCGACCTGATGCAGTCGATAGCCATGACAGAGGCCTACTAGGCCCTTCGAGTCAGAGTCAATTTCCTCAAGGGACCAAATTTCATCGCGTTTTACCAGCGGATCGTCGCGGTTCGCAAATGTAACTCTCATTGACCACAGCACCCAAGAACCTAAGCGACACGCTGGTCCTTCAAGCCTCGACTGCTGAAGCTCTTAGGAGTTTTTGTTGAAAAAATCGAAGAGTTCTATCAGGTACTTGGCTCCGTGGAGACGAGCTTCCCTGCTTCAATCCAGCTACCCGTGCCGCCGGCTACAGAAACGGCACTAAATTTTTGGGACTCGAGGTAATTCGCGGCGGTCATTGATCGGCCTCCGGCCTGGCAGATAACCCAGACTTTGACGTCCTTGGGTAAATCAGCCAATTGATCCGGCACGTCACCGAGAGGTATGTGGTGGGCAGTCGGCACGTGGCCATTTTCAAACTCCCAACCTTCTCTCACATCAAGAACGAATGCTCCGTCTTTGATGGCTTGCTCGAGTTCGTTGATGGATACTTCGTTTGCCATTATTTGTCCCTTTCCTGAAATTTCTGTCACTAGCTCAGCGACAGAAATGCTTTCTCTAATTTTGCACGATCGATTTTGCCAGATTCGTCTTGAGCGCAGTTTGCGAAACCCGAAGCTATCAGCGTAAAAGCCGCCCTTGAGACAGCCGCTTGTGCCGCCGCCAGCTGAGTCAGCACATCGGTGCACTCGCGTCCTTCTTCAACCATGCGGATTACGCCTCCGAGTTGCCCATGCGCTCTAGAAAGCCTATTTTTTACTGCATTGAGGTCTTCCTTTGGAATCTCCAAATGCTGCTCCCGTTCACTTGACTACCCAGAGCATAACACATACCCTAGGGGGTATTTAGAAAGGACCTAAATTGAAGCTTATGAAACTCTTAGTAGCGGGCTTGATCGCAGCGTTTGCCTTCACCTCCCTCACAGCTTGCTCAACCGAAAAACTTGATGTGTCGAGTTATGCTCAGATCATTGACGTGAGGACTCTAGATGAGTGGGACTCCGGCCACCTCGAGGGCGCTATTCGCATTGGCATTGCGGATGCAGATTTCGCCGATCAACTTTCGATGCTCGATCCCTCAAGGGACTATTACGTCTATTGCAGAAGCGGCAATCGCGCTGGACAAGCCATTGACCTCATGAGGGATGCGGGGTTCATCGGCCAACTTATAAACGGCGGTTCGGTAGCTAACGCTTCCATGCAGCTTGACTTGGAAGTGACGACTAATTGATCAATTCAGGCCGGTGATGGCGGGCTTCCCGATTGCAGCCGACCGAGTGGGTGGGCAAACAAGGCTTCTGTGAAAGGGTGCGGGGGAGAATGATCACAGTAAAATTGGAGGCCTGAGGCCAGCAAGCAACGCTATTCGTCCAACTCTTGGGCTAAAAGCTAATAAGGTTGTTCTAACCAACTCGTGAGGCAGCAATTGAACAAGATAAACCTTGCCGTTATTGCCGGCGATGGCATTGGACCCGAGGTCACCAGCGTCGCTCTGAGCGCGCTCGAAAAGTCACTTGGATCAGTTGAGCTGCAGGTGACCGATTATGACCTTGGATCGGATAAATATCTCGAGACAGGCGAAGCGCTGACCGACAGAGATCTGAAAGATCTGAGCGGCCACGACGCGATTTTATTGGGCGCGATAGGTGATCCCAGGGTGGCTTCCGGGGTTCTTGAGCGCGGGCTGCTACTAAAGCTTCGATTCAGCTTTGACCATCACATAAATTTACGCCCCTCGAAGTTGTTTCCCGGGGTGATATCTCCATTGACGAAAGCCGAAGATTTGGATTTCGTCGTCGTGCGCGAGGGCACTGAAGGACCTTACGTTGGCAACGGAGGAACTGTCCGCGAGGGCACTGAGCACGAGGTCGCCAACGAGGTTTCGGTCAATACAGCCTTTGGGATCAAGCGCGCTGTTGAATACGCCTTTGAGCTAGCTTCCAATCGCGAGCGCAAGAACTTGACTCTGGTCCACAAAACAAATGTGCTGGTTCACTCGGGAAAGATCTGGCTGCGGATGGTCGAAGAAGTGTCGGCTCGGTATCCGGCAGTTACTCATGACTACCTGCACATTGACGCTGCGACTATTTACATGGTTACCGACCCGAAGCGCTTTGACGTGATTGTTACAGACAACCTGTTTGGAGACATCATCACCGATCTTGCAGCAGCAATTTGCGGCGGTATCGGACTGGCGGCGTCAGCCAACCTAAATCCGACGGGCTTATTTCCGTCCATGTTCGAACCTGTTCATGGTTCGGCACCAGACATCGCTGGAAAAAATCTGGCGGACCCCACTGCGGCCATCCTTTCCGCGGCGTTATTGGCTCATACTCTCGGTTACACCGAGGCAGCCGAAAAAATAGAACAAGCCGTTCGTGCTGACTTGCTAGAACGCGGTGTTGAACCGCGCTCTACGGATCAGGTAGCCAAAGCAATAATTGCCCGAATTTAGAAAAGGCCAGTCATGGATTTCAAGGTAACTAAGAACCAAAGCCCAACGCCAGATTCTGAGCGCGAGGCAATCATCGCCAATCCGATGTTCGGAACGCATTTCTCGGACCACCAGGTGGTTATCGTCTGGGAGAAGACCAAGGGATGGCATTCCCCAGAGGTTTTGCCTTACGGGCCGATTTTGATGGACCCATCTTCTGCGGTTCTGCATTATGGACAAGAAGTATTTGAGGGCATCAAGGCATATCGGCATGAGGATGGATCCATCTGGACTTTCCGTCCCGATAAGAATGCACTTCGCTTGCAGCGTTCGGCAAAGCGCATGGCCTTGCCGGAACTCCCAGCCGAGGTTTTTATTGAGTCGCTAAGGCAGCTGATTGCAGTTGATGGGGCCTGGGTTCCGGAACCAACTGGTGAGAAAACTCTTTACCTGCGTCCATTTGAAATTGCTGCCGAAAACTTCCTTGGAGTTAGAGCGGCCGAGCGAGTCGAATATCGTGTTATCGCGAGTCCAGTTGGTCCCTACTTCCCCGGCGGCGTAAAGCCGGTATCAATCTGGATTGCACTTGATAGTGCAAGGGCTGGAAAGCATGGAACCGGTGAGGCAAAGACCGGCGGAAATTATGCAGCCGGTGTCTTGGCTCAGCAGGAGGGTTATGACCAGGGCTGCTCTCAAGTTATGTATCTGGATGCAGAAACCTCCACCTACGTCGAAGAACTTGGCGGAATGAACCTGTTTTTTATCTACAAAAACGGCTCAGTGGTCACCCCGTCTTTGGATGGAACCATTCTCCACGGGATCACTAGAGACTCGATTGTCACCCTCTTGAAAGACTCGGGACACGAGGTTCAGGAGCGTAAGATCACCCTTGAGGAAGTCCGCGAGAGCATACAGTCCGGGGACATTACCGAAGTATTTGCCTGTGGTACTGCGGCGGTGGTTACACCGGTTGGCTTATTCAAGTCACGGGAGGAAGAAATTTCTATCGGCAACAACGAGCCCGGCGCTTTGACCGTCGCGATGCGTGAAGAGTTGACGGGGATTCAGTACGGAACCGTAAAAGATCGTCACAACTGGATGCATAAGCTGGCAGACTAAGCACGTGCAAATTGTTAGAGCGCTACACAACGGTGAGACCCGCCACGGAATTATATCCGAGGGCCAGGTTCTTTTTTATCTTGGCGACCCAATTTTGGGAGCCGAACTTGGCAAAGAGTCGGCTCCACTGTCGTCAGTTAAGCTTCTCGCCCCGGTTTCACCCGGCAAGGTCGTTTGCATTGGAATGAATTATCGAGCGCACGCCGCGGAGATATCAATCGATGTTCCGGATGAGCCTCTTATCTTTTTTAAGCCAATCAGCGCGATCATCGGGCCAGAGGATGCGATTGTTTTGCCAAGACAGTCTGATCAGGTTGAGCTTGAGGTTGAGCTGGCAATTGTTATCGGTAAGCAGGCAAAGGAAGTTAGTTACGACGAGGCGAAAAATCACATCTTTGGTTTTACCGTTGGGAACGATGTCACCGCAAGAGACTTGCAATTTTCCGACACCCAATGGGCAAGGAGTAAGGGTTTTGATACGTTTTGTCCCCTAGGCCCTTGGATTGAGACTGAGCTGGACACCAGTTCGCTAAGGCTTGAATCTCGAATCAATGGGCGCTCAAGTCAGCGCTCGAAAAGTTCCGATATGATCACCGATGTTTATGAAATCGTTTCCTATGTCAGTAGAAATCTGACTTTACTTCCAGGTGATGTGATTCTTACTGGTTCGCCTGCCGGGCTCGCCCGCATTGAAGCTGGTGACCAGGTCGAATGCGAAATCACTGGCATCGGTGTCCTGCACAACCCAGTCTCTTAGAGGTAGTTTGAAAAAATGACATTTATAACTGCTCCGACTACCACGGCCACGGGCTCAGACATTCGAGTTCGGTTTTGTCCGAGCCCTACTGGAACGCCCCACGTGGGACTGATTCGAACGGCTCTTTTTAATTGGGCGTACGCCAGAAGAACCGGTGGAAAATTCATTTTTCGCATCGAGGACACTGATGCTTCTCGAGATTCCGAGGAAAGTTATGGTCAACTTGTTGAGGGTCTGCGCTGGCTTGGTATCGACTGGGACGAAGGAATTGACACCGGAGGACCAAACGAGCCCTATCGACAGTCTGAACGCGGCGAGATATATCAAGAAGTAATCGAGAAACTGAAGTCTTCCGGTCATCTTTACGAAAGTTTCTTAACCGGGGAAGAGATTGAGCAGCGAAACATCGCTAATTCCAGAGCGGTTCAGCTTGGCTATGACAACTCGGAGCGAGATCTATCAGAGGAAGATCGTCAGTCTTATCTCAGCGAGGGGCGTAAGCCAGCGCTTCGGTTGAGGGTGCCGGACCAAGACATAACTTTCGTGGACCTGGTTCGCGGTGAGATTACTTTTCCTGCGGGGTCTTTCCCTGATTTTGTCTTAGTGCGCCCAGGTGGAGCGCCGCTTTACACGCTAGTGAACCCGGTTGACGATGCATTGATGGGTATCACCCACGTTCTTCGAGGCGAGGATCTTCTGTCCTCAACTCCTAGGCAGATAGCCCTGTATAACGCACTTGTCGAGGCTGGTGTCGCAACTTTCATCCCGCGCTTTGGTCATTTGCCTTTTGTTATGGGGGAGGGCAACAAGAAGCTCTCTAAGAGAAACCCGGAGAGCAACCTGTTTTTGCATCGCGATCGAGGGTTCATACCGGAGGGGCTGTTGAACTATCTGGCCCTGCTCGGATGGTCAATATCAGCGGATCGGGACATCTTCAGCCTTGACGAGCTTTGCGAGAACTTCGAGATTGAGAATGTGAACCCGAACCCTGCGCGGTTTGATCAAAAAAAGGCCGATGCGATTAACTCCGCCCACATCAGACTTTTGACCGATGAAGATTTTATGGGCCGTATTTTGCCGTATTTGCAGTCAGCCGGCGTCATTCAAGGTGAGCCAACCGCCAAGCAGCTCGAGATCTTGAGTGCTGCTGCTCCACTCACCAAAGAACGAGTAATCGTGCTGGGCGACGTGCCGGCGATGGTTGAATTTCTGTTCGTTGATGTCGCTGACTTGAAAATTGACGAAGACGCCTTGAAGCAGCTGCCCGAAAATGCAGTCGAGATAGTAGCGGCGGCAACAGCGTCACTTCAGAACCTCGAAGATTTTACCACCGACGCAATCCATCAGGCATTGAGTGATGCTCTGGTTGATGGTCTTGGAGAGAAGCCGCGAAATGCTTTTGGGCCCGTGAGGACGGCAATCAGCGGCAGGCGCGTAACCCCGCCACTTTTTGAGTGCATGGAGATTCTCGGGAAAGAGCAAAGCCTTGCTCGACTAGAGGCATTTGCCCAATCCCGCTAGGATAGGGCATCGGGCCTTGGGTCCGACCCTTGGGGTATGGTGTAATTGGCAACACGGATGATTCTGGTTCATTTGTTCTTGGTTCGAGTCCAGGTACCCCAGCCAGTAACTACTGGAGGAAAAGATGCTTGATGCGTTTTCCTCCAGTTTTTTGGTTTTTGCCTATCTAGCGGCAGCTTTATTCCATCTAGCAATCGCCCTTGGGGCACCATTGGCTGCCTATGTTCACGGCGAAAATTCAAATGGCCAATTGCGTTTGTCGCGTCGAGCTTTGAGCTTTGGGTTTTTCTTGACCTTTATCGCAATCGTCGGCCACTACTTGGCACAGTTGGGGTTGTTCACTCCCATCCTGGATGCTGGCGGGAATGCAGTGGTGAATTGGGTTCTGGTCGGCATTGCCACCGTGCAAGCGTTCATAGCAAATACTTCTAGAAACCTAAAGCATAAGAAACTTTGGTCTGGCCCGACGGTAGCGATGCTGCTGGCGGCAGTAATCGTCGCTGTCTAGGTTCAGGCCTAAACCTCGATCTCCAAACTTTGACCTGGCGTGAGAAAAACAAAGGTCCCACCATTTTCTTTTGTGACTTCGCTGATCCTTTGATTGTAAAGTGCGTTGCCATTGTCGTTCAGTAGAGCATTGTGGGTAGGGAAAAGCGTTTCCGGCTTTACTGCCGTAATAAAGTCCATAACGTCAGAAATTCTTATCCATGGAGCGCTTGTCGGACAGGCTAAAACTTTGACTTTATCTTCCGGAATCGTATAGCTGTCTCCCGGGTAGTAGAGGGTTTTGTTGACCATGACACCGATGTTTTGAATCAAGGGGATGTTCCGGTGAATCTGTTCGTGTAAGTCCCCGGAAAAATCAAGTTCGAAGCCCGACACCTCGAAGTGATCGCCGTGGTAAGCGACCTGGACGGGAAGCTTGCCCAGTTTTTGAGCGACCTCAGCGGGGCCAAAAATTTGGGCGTCTGGGTTTTCAAGCAGGATCTTTTGAATGTGTGGCAAGTAGCTGTGGTCTTCGTGAACATGGGTGAGGCAAATTGCGACAACATTCTTGAAATCCGGAATCTGGCTTGAATAATTACCCGGGTCAATAACGACGATTTTCGAATCGATTTCTATCGACAAAAGTGCATGGTCAAACTTGGTTATTTTCATCTCGACTCCATGGCTTCAGTCTATGTTTATCTAATTGAAAGTTAGGAAGTGTCGATGAAGCCACTCGGAATTATTGTGAACCCCAAGGCAAATCGCGGAAGAGCAGCGATTATTGGAGAGCAGGTATTTGAGGCATTTGCAAAAGCCGGTATTGCGGTGATCAACCTCTCGGCCGCCACCGCCTCGGAAGCGAGGAAAAAAGCTGAGGAATTGATTCGGCTTCAAGAAATATCGGCATTAGTTGCAGTCGGCGGGGACGGAACAACTCAGCTATGCGCCGGTATAGCGGTTCCGAATCAAATACCGCTGGGAATAGTCCCGGCGGGGTCCGGGAACGATCAAGCTCGTGAACTGAACATTGATCTGACGGATATTCCGGCGGCGGTCAAAAACATCCTGGACTCGCTGGACTCCCCAAAAAGAGTCGACGCGATGAAGGTCAGCGTTTCCGGAAAAGAAATTTGGTCGATCGGCTCAATTTCAGCCGGCTTTGATGCACTATGTGCCACACGGGCCAATTCGCTCCGCTGGCCCAAGGGGTCCAACAGCTACATCGCCGCACTGTTGCTTGAACTTCCGTCTTTCAAAGCCATTGAATACCACCTAGATGTTGACGGCGAGAAGCGCGTGATTGAGGCGATGTTGTGCGGGGTGGCGAATGCAAAAAGCTTTGGCGGTGGCATGATGATCTCACCGAACTCAGACATCACCGATGGTCAGCTTGAAGTTTTTATTCTGCACAAAGTTTCAAGAGCGCGACTGCTGCGTATGTTCCCCACGGTCTACAAGGGCAAACACCTGAGGTTTCCAGAGGTTGAAATCTTCAAGGCCAAGTCAATAAAAATTAGCAATGATAACTACCCGGTGACCTGTGACGGAGAGCTTGTTGGCAATGCCCCGTTCTCCACAGAGGTCCATCCAGGAGCTCTTCGGCTACTCAGCAGATAGATTGCCAATAGGGGGTATTTATGGCAGACTTCTCAAGTTCCTAACGGCTCCATCGTTTAGCGGCCCAGGACGCTGCCCTCTCACGGCAGTAGCGCGGGTTCGAATCCCGCTGGAGTCACAAATTCTCGCTTCCAATGATTAATAATCTTGGGAGCGAGTTTTTTTGTTAGCGCCATCTTTTTGAGTAGCTGGTGGCCAGAGCGATAAACACTACGGGTACGAGAGCAGCAGCATTTAGCCCCCCGAAGGTAAAGATCGTCAAGATGATGCCCGATATTGCGCCACCAAAGGCCCCCGAAAGATTCATCAGCGAGTCGCTAAACCCTTGTACCTTGCTGCGCTGGCCAGTAGCAAGAGTTTCGCTTAGCAGTGCGCTAGCGGCGACCGTGGACGCTGACCAACCAACACCTAGCAAGAAAAGCCCCAAAACTACGGCGTAAAACTCTGACTGCCAAAATCCCGAAACGGCCAGTGAGCTCAAAGAAATAAACTGCCCGGTTATCACGATTCTGATTGCGCCGAATTTGTCGGTTAGCCATCCGAAAACTGGCGCTAGTGAATACATGCCAGCGACGTGCAACGATATCGTGAAGCCAACGTCCGCTAACGAGTGGCCCTCGGCGTTTAGGTGTGCCGGGGTCATCGACATCACTGAAACCATAACCATGTGGCTGAGTGCAATTGTCAGCACAGCATATCCCGCGAGCGGGAACTCTCGAACAACTTCCAAGGCGTCTTTGAGGCTCGCGTTTTTTTGCTTCGGGTCTAACCCTGCGATGTCGCGAGCAACAATCAGAGGGTCCGGGCGGAGCCCGAACCAGAAGACCAGAGTTGAGCTCAATTGAGCGGCAATGGTAAACAAGAAGGGGCCTGCCAAATGCGGCATTCCGAGCCAAAGGCCAAGTGTTTCACCAGGTGCGATCAGGTTAGGGCCAATCACCGCGCCAAGGGTAGTGGCCCAAACCACCAGTGATAAATCCCTTCCCTTTGGCTTGCCGGTTGGGATGTCTGCTGCCGCGAAACGTGCCTGAAGCGAAACTGCTGAACCGGCACCTAAAAACAACAGCGCAACAATTTCAACTGGAAAAGATTGTGTGTAGGTGGCCAAAATCATCATCGCGGCGCCCAAGATGGCCAAAAACGCGCCGAAGGCCAAGGAGACCCGGCGACCGCGCTTAAAAGCGAGATTTGCAAGTGGGATTGCTATCGCTGCAGAACCCAGAGTGCTCAGGGTTGCAGCCGCCCCAGACCAGGCGGTGGTTCCAGACAGTTCGACTGCTAGAAGAGCGCCAACTGACAGCGTTGCTCCTAGACCGAAGCCACCCAGCGCTTGACCAAGGGAAAGAACCTTCACGGTTCTTTTCTGGAGGGCGATAAGTTGCTGTTCGGTAAAGTCCTGCACCATCAAAGATTAGCCCTTTGCGATAAAGTAAGTATCTACGCAATCGCGAGGTGATTTAGGTGTCTAGTAAGCCATTGACTTTGGCAGAGAAACTGTGGCGAGACCACTTGGTTTTGAGGGGTGAAAACGGTGCTCCGGATCTTTTATATATTGATCTGCATCTGATTCATGAAGTAACCAGCCCGCAGGCTTTTGATGGCCTTCGCCTGGCCGGACGTGATGTCAGGCGTAGAGACCTGACAATCGCCACTGAGGATCACAACACACCCACGCAGGACATTCACCTGCCAATTGCGGATGCGACCTCCAGGGCACAGGTTCAGGCCCTCAGGGACAACACTCGAGAGTTCGATATTCGAATTCACTCGCTCGGCGATAAAAACCAGGGCATAGTTCACGTTGTTGGCCCGCAGTTGGGTCTAACAATGCCGGGACTTACCGTTGTTTGCGGAGATTCGCACACTTCAACTCACGGCGCCTTTGGGGCACTAGCTATGGGAATTGGAACAAGCGAAGTCGAGCACGTTTTGGCAACTCAAACTTTGCCGTTGCAGCGATTTAAGACCATGGCTATAAATGTCGAGGGCACACTTCGTAAAGGCGTTAGCGCCAAAGACATTATTCTGGCCGTCATTTCCAAGATCTCGACTGGCGGTGGCCAAGGTTACGTTCTTGAGTATCGCGGAAGTGCGATTAGGGCATTGTCTATGGAGGGTCGCATGACCATCTGCAACATGTCGATTGAGGCAGGCGCTAGGGCTGGAATAATCGCTCCAGATCAAATTACTTTTGACTACCTCAAAGACAAGCCACACGCTCCTCAAGGTGCAGATTGGGATCAGGCACTCAAGGACTGGAGCGAACTGACAACCGATCACGATGCGGTTTTCGACGCCGAAGTCTTTATTGATGCCGACACCTTGGATCCTTTTGTAACCTGGGGAACAAATCCTGGTCAGGGCGTCTCACTCATGGATAGCATTCCAGACCCGGAAAGCTTCGATGATCCGAGTCAAAAGGCTGCCGCAATAAAGGCTCTGGCCTATATGGATCTCAAGGCCGGAACCAAGATGAAGGACATTGCGGTTGACACGGTCTTTTTGGGCTCCTGCACGAACGCAAGAATCGAAGACCTTCGGGCAGCCGCAGACATTATTCGCGGCCAGGTGATGGCACCAGGGATTCGCATGATGGTGGTCCCCGGTTCTCAAAAGGTGAGGCTTCAGGCGGAAGAAGAGGGCTTAGACAAAGTATTTGTTGACTTTGGAGCAGATTGGCGATTTGCAGGTTGCTCAATGTGTCTGGGCATGAACCCGGATCAGCTTGCGCCGGGGGAGCGCGCAGCTTCCACCTCGAACCGAAACTTTGAAGGCCGGCAAGGCAAAGGCGCAAGAACCCACTTGGTTTCCCCCATGGTGGCTGCGGCAACTGCAATCAGAGGGACACTTTCTGCCCCTTCAGACTTGGAGCAGTAATGGAAAAAGTTACTCAGTTCACCGGCACAGGCATGCCTCTAAAGATAAGCAACGTTGATACTGACCAAATAATCCCTGCGGTTTTCTTGAAGCGAATAACCAAGACTGGATTCGAAGATGGGCTGTTTGCGAACTGGCGGCAGAACCCTGATTTTGTTCTAAATAACCCGAGCTTCCAAGGCGCCGAAGTCCTTGTTGCCGGATCCGACTTTGGAACCGGCTCTTCAAGAGAGCACGCAGTTTGGGCGCTCAGGGACTACGGCTTCAAGGCAGTTTTTAGCTCCAAATTTGCGGACATATTTCTTGGAAACTCCGGGAAGCAGGGCTTAATCGCTGGAGTCATAAGCGATGCCGATACGGAAACCCTCTGGGAGCAGATTGAGGCAGACCCTGCCGCCAAAATAACCGTCGACCTCCCAAGCCAAGAAATTCGAGTGAACGATGTCGTGATTCGATTTGAGATTGATGAATATACTAAGTGGCGTCTGACTGAGGGGCTTGACGATATCGGAATAACCCTCCAGAGTGAAGATGCGATAGCGGCCTACGAGGCCAAAAGAGAGTCTTGGAAACCCAAGACTCTGCCAGCCAAGGGAGTTTGATTGAGCCTGATTCGGATCGAGGGCGGCAAGCCACTCAGAGGCAGAGTCGACCTAAAGGGCGCCAAGAACTTGGTGACCAAGGCCATGGTCGCAGCACTGCTGGGCGAAACCCCTTCGACGCTTCTGGACGTTCCTCATATTTCCGACGTAGACGTTGTTGAAAGACTTCTAAACCTTCATGGCGTGACAATCACTCATGATCCTAAAACTGGTGACATGACACTGGACCCCTCCAATGTTGAGCAGGCAAGAATCGTGGACATTGATGCTCACGCCGGCTCGTCTCGGATTCCCATTCTGTTTTGTGGCCCACTGCTTCATCGCCTTGGCGAGGCTTTCATCCCGGGTCTTGGCGGCTGCGAGATTGGCGACCGACCAGTTGATTTTCACTTTGATGTTCTTCGGCAGTTCGGCGCTGTTATTGAGAAGCTGCCTACCGGCACTCGACTCAGCGCTCCAGACGGGCTAGTAGCGGCAAAGATAAACCTTCCTTATCCATCGGTCGGTGCCACCGAGCAGGTTCTTCTCTCGGCAACAACAGCAAAGGGCCTAACAGAACTTCGCGGCGCAGCTATCGAGCCGGAGATAATCGACCTGATAGCGATTTTGCAAAAGATGGGCGCAATCATTTCGGTTGATACCGATCGCGTTATACGGATCGAGGGCGTAAAGCAGCTCAAGGGATATACCCATAAGGCATTGTTTGACCGAAATGAAGCGGCCTCCTGGGCGGCCGCAGCTCTTGCCACGAAGGGTGATATCTTCGTCGGTGGAGCAAAGCAAATAGAAATGATGACGTTTCTAAACACCTACCGAAAAGTAGGTGGGGAGTTCGAGATTGAACCTGCGGGAATTCGCTTTTACCATCCTGGCTCCGAACTACAGCCTGTAGTTATTGAGACCGATGTTCATCCTGGATTCATGACTGACTGGCAGCAGCCTCTGGTTGTAGCCCTCACCCAGGCTCAAGGCCTGTCTATTGTGCACGAGACGGTTTACGAAAACCGATTTGGATTCACCGAGGCGCTTGTCAAAATGGGTGCCCAAATCCAGATTTATCGGGAGTGCTTGGGTGGCAACCCGTGCCGTTTTGGTCAGCGAAATTTCAACCACTCCGCGGTTATCTCCGGCCCAACCCCATTGCTAGGCGCGGACATTCGGGTTCCAGACTTACGTGGAGGTTTTTCTCATGTTGTTGCCGCCCTCGCTGCCGAAGGAACCTCTAATGTTTCAAACGTTCAATTGATTTCAAGGGGCTACGAGCGCTTTATCGACAAGCTTCAAGATCTTGGGGCCGACTTTCAGATTGAAGGTTGAAAAATGACGGCATCATCGGCATCAAAAAGGTTTGAAGACCAGAGAAGCTGGCTGTTCAGATTGGTAGCCGGTCTCATGGCTCCCGTGCTTCGATTGTTTTTCAATATAAAAACCACAGGCTTGGAGAACTTGCCCAAGGGTGGATATATTTTGGTCGGGAACCACGTCAGCTACTTGGATCCATTTGCTTTTGCATACTCCGTTTACATACACATGAAGCGAGTTCCTCATTACCTAGCCAAAGAGTCGCTATTTCGGATCCCCATTGTTGGGAAAATTCTCCCAAAAGTCGGTCAGATCCCCGTTTATCGTGGCGGTAAGTCCAACGAGGAGCCTCTTCGAGTTGCCAAGGAGTACCTGGCAGCAGGACAGGTTGTCATAGTGTTCCCGGAGGGCACACTGACCAGGGATCCGGATCTATGGCCAATGCGCGGCAAAAGCGGCGCAATTAGGCTCGCACTCGAGCTTGGCCTACCCGTCGTGCCAGCTGCGCACTGGGGTGTAGAAAAAGTACTTGGCAATTACTCTAAGAAGTTTCGACCAAACCCTTTTCATACGGTCCGAGTGACAATTGGCAAGCCGATCTATTTCGGCAAGCCAAAGAAAGATGCCCTGACCGCAAAAGAAATGAGCGAGGCTACTGACAAAATTATGCGAGAGGTCGCGAAGCTTGTTGGTCAGATGCGAGGAGAAACTCCTCCTGAAAAGCTGTGGGACCCAAACGATAAGGGTCAGACCCAAACCGGGAACTTTAGAAAAGAAACCAAATGAAAATCGTAGTTATGGGTGCCGGCAGTTGGGGTACGACTGTGGCCAAGGTCATTGCCGATGGTGGCAACGAGGTCGTGCTCTGGTCGAGACGCAAGGATCTCGCCGATGAGATTAATGAAACTTCTAGAAACGGTGATTACCTTCCGGGCGTTGATTTACCAAAGACGCTGACTGCCACCTCTAACCTGCAAGCCGCACTAGTGAATGCCACTCAGGTTTACATAGCCATTCCGTCTCAGTCGCTCCGTGAGACCTTGGGTGAATGGAAAGAGCTGATTCCTGAAAGTGCAACCGTAATCAGCCTCATGAAGGGATTGGAGCAGTCCACGGGTGCACGCATGAGTGAAGTTATTCATCAGGCGACAAATGTGCCCGCATCGCAAATAGCGGTGCTTTCGGGTCCTAACTTGGCTCTCGAAATCGCGCGTAGAGATCCTGCGGCTGCTGTTTGCGCCTGCGAGAATCAAGATCGCGCGATTGAAGTTGCAACGGTGTGTTCAAACCAGTACTTCACAGTTTTTACCAATCAGGACCTGGTTGGTACCGAACTCGGCGGTGTTCTGAAGAACCTAATTGCAGTAGCAATCGGAATTGTTAGCGGCTTGGGTTATGGCCAAAACACAAAGGCGTCAATTATGACCAGGGGTCTAAGCGAAATAACAAACTTTGCGATTGAGCATGGCGCGAGGAGGAGAACCATGTTCGGCCTTGCCGGCCTGGGTGACCTTATTGCAACGAGTGAGTCGAATCTTTCACGGAACTTTAGAGCGGGGGAGATGCTAGGTAAGGGCTACAGCAAGCCCGAAGTTCTGCGTCGCATGGAGCAAACCGCTGAAGGCCTAAGTTCGGTGGAGCCAGTTTTAGAGATTGCACAGAGGCTGGGTATAGACATGCCAATCGTGCAGCAGGTCAGCGACGTACTAAACGGGGTCATGAAGCCGACTGATTTTGGTCAGCACCTGAACCTTGCCGACGAAATTGAAATGGAGTTCTAATGCAACGCATAGCCCTAATTTATGGAGGAGAATCAAGCGAGCATTCGGTCTCCTGCGTGACAGCACTGGGTGTATTTACAGCCATCGATTCGACAAAGTATGAGGTTATCCCGATTGGAATTACCAAAACTGGGCGCTTTGTTCTGGAGCCGGTAAACCAAGAATGGCGACTCGAGGACTTTCCCGAAGTAAGCGAGGACTCACCGGAATTATTGCTGCCACTTGGCGGCGGCGAACTCCGTATGACCTCAGGTATTTCTCTTGGCAAAATTCACTTGGCATTTCCAGTTCTTCATGGTCCAAATGGAGAGGATGGCTCGATTCAGGGCCTGCTCCAGCTTTGCAAGATTCCATACGTGGGCAATGGCGTTATGGCCTCCGCTCTAGCAATGGATAAGGTTCAGGCCAAGGCGCTTTTCCGTGATGTCGGATTAGAAGTTGCCTCGGAGCAGGTAATTACTCGCGACCAGTGGGCGGATTCGAAAAGCACTTGTTTGTCCCGCGCTAAAAAAATTCTGAAGCCGGACGCCTTTGTTAAGCCTTCCAGGTCCGGTTCTTCGGTGGGCGTGAGCCTTGTCTTGAAGGAAAAAGACCTTGAGGCGGCTATTGAGTTGGCTTTGAGCCACGATCAAACTGCAATGGTGGAGAGACGAGTTTTGGGTCGAGAGATCGAATGTTCGGTACTAGAAATGCCAAACGGCGACCTGCAGGTATCGAAGGCTGGCGAGATTCTTGTAACCGGTAGGCCTTTTTATGATTACGAGGCGAAATACCTGGGAGCTGGAGCAGAGCTTGTCATCCCGGCGAAGCTCACCGCCAAGGACGCGTCAGCACTTGTGAAGGCTGCGACGGCCGCTTTTCGAGCTCTTGGCTGCAAGGGTCTTGCGAGAACCGATTTCTTTCTAACCAAAAAGGGCTGGGTGATTACCGAGGTAAACACCATGCCGGGGTTTACTCCAATTTCCATGTATCCGGCGTTATTTGAGGCCAGCGGTATTAATTATCAGGATCTGGTTGAGATTCTGATTCAAAATGGTTTCGGTGAACAAGAGCTAACTGAAGAGGCGGCCGATTAGTCGATCAGCGTGGTGCAGACCTTTGTTCTAGGGAGGACGCTCATTGCTTGAGAAAGGCCCTCGAGGGTGCTTATTCCGCTTGCAACTTCAGAATCAACTATGACTTCTACTGCCGGGATAGTGGCGTAGGAAATAAATCTATATTTGGGAGCGTCACTCTCATCCACCAACCAGTCTGTTGTCCCCGCGGTTACGCAGGGAAACGTCGAGACTTCGACCGTCTCTAGCCCGCAGCGAAGCAAAATAGCCGCGGGATTTCCCCAGGCGGCCGTGGCTTGAGCGTTGGTGTAGCGGAGTTGGTTTTCCCCGAGCATATCTGGCAGTCGCACGCTTACATCGGCACAATTTGGATTATTTGAATCTTCCGCCGCCTCAAGATTCACCGCTTGCGTGCAACCAGAAAGTAAAACTAACAAAAACATCGAGATAGTAAATTTACGCATTGAAATAAGGCTAGCGTTGCTGTGTGAATAATGACGGCCAAAAGATTATTGAGATCGGCGAGACCGAGGCTCTTAGACGAGCGCTGCGCGTTTTCAAGCCGGTTGCCACCACGCTCATTGGCCCAGGCGATGACGCTGCGGTTATAAGCCTCAGTGATTCTCGAGTGGTTATTACAACTGACACCATGGTGCAGGATCATGATTTTAGGCTTGAGTGGTCTTCTGGCTTTGACATCGGTTACAAGGCGGTCACTAGCAATATTGCAGACCTTGTCGCAATGGGGGCCGCACCAAGGGCGCTAACTGTCGCACTGGTAGTTACCAAAGAAACCCCTCAGGCCTGGCTCGAGGATTTTGCCTCCGGACTGCAGTCAGCATGTGACCGGCATGCCCCGGAATGCCAGATTGTCGGGGGAGACCTTGCATCCGGCGAGCAAATAGTAATTGCGATTGCCGCCCACGGAGACCTCGAGTCCAGGGAGCCGATACTGCGCTCAACGGCCGAAGTGGGCGACCTAATCGTGATTGCTGGAACGTTGGGGAAGGCCGCATGTGGGCTTGCATTACTTAGCTCCAATGATGAAACCCTGTCGGCTAGCTATCCGGATATTGTGAGCATCCAGCTTCGACCAGTTCCAGATTTCGCGCTCGGCCTTGAGTTGGCAGCTGTGGCATCCTCGATGCTCGACGTTTCAGACGGGTTATCTCTTGACGCCGGGAGGCTGGCGTCTAGTTCAAATGTCACCATGAACATAAAAAAGGAGCTTCTTGAGGGCTACGCAGCAATTCTCGAGCAAGCGGCACAATCTATCAATTCTCGAGATTCTGAAGTCCCACCCGTTTCTGAGTGGGACTGGATTCTGCACGGAGGTGAAGACCATTGCTTCTTAGCTACCGTCTCGCCGACGGCCACTTTACCTCGCGGCACAAAGGTCATTGGCGAGGTAATTGCCAAGGGCGACAGCGACGTATATCTCAGTGGTCAACCGTTGAGCCCAAAGGGTTGGGATTCCGTTACCGGATAGCGCTTAGGCGTGCAGCTCTGAATTGAGAGAAACCCCAACGCCTTGTCGAGCAATTGCCTCGACCGCGCCACTTAGAGAGTTTCTTCTAAACAGCAAGCCAGGTAGGCCGCTTAGCTCGGCGGCCTTAACGGTTTCGGTTTTACCCTCAACTATCAAAATGACTTTGGTACCCGCCGTTACATAAAGGCCGGCCTCCACTATCGAGTCATCTCCAATGGAGATTCCGATTCCAGAATTTGCCCCAAGTAGTGCTCGTTCGCCAATGGAAATTCGGTGGCTACCTCCACCAGACAAAGTGCCCATAATTGACGCTCCACCGCCAACATCGGAGCCATCGCCAACGACAACTCCCTGCGAAATTCGGCCCTCGACCATAGAAGCCCCGAGGGTTCCAGCGTTGAAGTTCACGAAGCCTTCGTGCATCACCGTGGTGCCCGGAGCTAGATGAGCGCCGAGCCTAACGCGGTTAGCATCTGCTATTCGAACCTTTTTGGGGACCACGTAGTCGACCAGTCGAGGAAATTTATCGATGGAGTGCGCAATGACTCCGTGTCGCCTAAGCTCGAGCGTCCTTGCCTCAAAGTCGGCTAGCTCCATGACACCGAAATTGGTAAAGGCGACGATGGGCAAGTTTGGTATCAGCCCTTCCAGGTTGATCGAGTTGGGCCGAACAAGGAGCTTGGACAATAGGTGCAAACGGAGGTAAGCATCGGCAGTTGACGCAACTGGGTTGGTTAGGTCTATTTCGACTCTAATAACCTCAAGGGTTAGATTACGAAGCTCATCCGGACCTGCTTTCAGGTCTAAATCCTTTGGCGGAAACCACTGCAGGTCTGACATCGGTGCTTCACCGAGGCAAGGCTCCGGGAACCAGACGTCAAGCACGGTTCCGCTTGGGGATTTAGAGGCCAGACCGTGTCCCCAGGCCTTTTGGTTAATTTGCGCATCACTCATTACAACCAGAATACAGGTAGCCTTAATCACATGTCAGCTTTAGACCCCACTCAGACGCTTGTCGAGCTCACCATGGCAATTTGCGACATCGAGTCAGTCTCGTCCAATGAAGCAAAGCTTGCCGATGAGATCGAGCAGGTTTTGACCACGGCCTCGCATTTATCGATTACACGCGATGGCAACGCACTGGTGGCAAGGACCAATCTAAACCGGGACACAAGAGTCATCATTGCCGGCCACATCGACACCGTGCCCGTGGCAGATAACCTGCCCTCAAAGCTTCATCATTTTGAGCGGGAGCAAGTAATTTTTGGCCGTGGAACAGTAGACATGAAGGGCGGCATTGCAGTGATGTTAAAGCTTGCGGTCGAACTTCGTGAGCCCAAGTTCGATGTCACTTGGGTTTTTTATGACAACGAAGAAGTTGCTGCTGACCTTAATGGGCTTGGGCGACTTGCCAAAAATCATCCGGAACTACTGACCGGAGAGTTCGCGGTGTTGTGTGAACCCACCAGCGCCATGGTCGAGGGAGGGTGCAACGGCACTGTTCGAGTTGAAGTTAGAACCGTCGGCGTCAAGGCCCACTCTGCAAGACCTTGGATGGGCAAAAACGCAATTCACGCGCTCGCGCGCTCGCTAAATATTTTGAACGACTACCAACCAGCGACGATCACCGTCGATGGGCTTGCTTATAAAGAAAGCTTGAGTGCTGTAATGGTCAGCGGTGGCATTGCGACAAACGTGATTCCCGATGCCGCAGTGCTGACCGTGAACTATCGCTTCGCACCGGATAAGTCCGCCGCCGAGGCGATTGCGCACCTGGAAATTCTGTTTGAGGGTTTTGAAATTGCTGTCACAGATAAGGCAGAAGGTGCGAAGCCTGGCTTGAACCTGCCAGTAGCTCTCGATTTCATTGCTGCCATCGGCGCGGAGGTAAGGCCGAAGTATGGCTGGACCGATGTTGCAAGGTTTTCGGCCATGGGAATTCCCGCGGTGAACTATGGCCCGGGAGATCCTTCACTGGCCCATGCCGACAACGAAAATGTGCCGGTTGGTCACCTTGTTGACGCGGAAGCTGGACTTAGGGCCTGGCTCAGCCTGTAGATAAATTGGCGCTTCGGTGAGAAGTCTGGGATAATTGAGGCTTCTAAGACGAATCCAAGGAGCCCAACCTCATGGCAGCAATGAAGCCTCGTACCGGTGATGGACCCATGGAAGCAGAACGTGAGACGAGGGGACTAATCGTCCTGAGGGTTCCGCTTGAAGGCGGCGGCCGGCTCGTTGTCTCAGTCAATGACATCGAGGCTAAAGAACTTTTTAAAGTTTTAGAGTCCGTAGTTAAGAAATAGCCCCTGGTCTTCTAACTGCAACTAGTAAGCCATCTCCGAGCATTGAGATGCTTGAGATAAATTCTTCTGATTCTTCAAACACCCTGACTACCGCGCGCATCGCCGATGTCTCATCGTCTCGTAGCGCGGGGTTCGGAACCCTGTCACGCCATAGAGCGTGAGAGATGACAATCGCACCCGAAGGCCTTACTAGCCCAATTGCGTGAGGCAAAAGCTGTTCTAGATCAAAAGGCTCAATGTCCAAAAACACTAGGTCATAGGCGGACTCTGTCATGTTTGCCATGACGGCTGCAGCCCTCCCCGTAATAACCCTTGCTCTACTTGCCGGGACACTGGCTAATTGAAAGTTGGTTCGAGCCTGATTTTGATACTCGGGCTCATCATCGATAGTGGTTAGAGTGCTGGTTTCCGAGGCACTCAGTAACCACAAACCCGATACTCCAGCACCGGTTCCGGCCTCCACTATGTTTTTTGCCGAGAGCATTGCTGCAATGGATGCGAGGCCCGCACCGGTCGCAGGCGTCACCGACTCAACGCCGAGCTGCTCGGCGCTGTCTCGGGCAACAGAAATGTGATCGGGTTCGCGGTTGAAATTCTCCGCGTATTTCCAGCTTGAAATCTTGTCTATCATCTTGGACCCAAGCATAGGTTGCCATGTGTAAAAAGGATGGATTGGTTAGTTGTAAACTCATTTTCATGTTTGGTCTTAGTGCTGAGAAGCTGCTGCTGTTGGCTCTCCTTGCGGTCCTAATCTTGGGACCTGAGCGCCTGCCCTACTATGCCAAGCAGTTGGGTGAGTGGGCTCGTAAGGGTAAGCGAATGGTCGACAACGCCCAAGTCCAAATGAAATCTGAGCTGGGCGAAGGCTTCGAAGACATGGACTGGAAGAAGCTAGACCCGCGACAGTATGACCCACGGCGAATTGTCCGAGAAGCTCTGATGGAAGAAAAAAAGAGACCGGCCAACGCCGCCGAAACTCTCAATAGAGCCAAACCGCCTCAAAAGCCACTCGAATTTGGAGAGTCTCCACCGTTCGACCAGGAATCTACCTAGAGCTTCCCCATCCACCTGACCATTTTGGTCATGATTGGCGCCAGTCGCAGATACTGCCTCGCCCTGGTTGGCAGTTTTATTGGAAAGTTATTGCTGACCCCAATTGTTCGAAGCTCGGTGAATCTCAAGAGTCCTTGGGGTCCAGAACGTCGTCCCATCCCAGATTGCTTCATACCGCCCATTGGTGCTGCCATGGAGGCCATCGTGGCTCGATAGCCCTCGTTTATGTTCACTGAACCGGCCATGAGCTTAGAGGCGACCTGGAGTGCTTGTCTGCGATTCCCGACTACCGAGGCGTTCAGGCCATATTCACTGGCATTCGAAAGCTCAATTGCCTGATCCAGGCCTTCGTAACCTACGAGCGCAATTACCGGACCAAAAACTTCCTTGTGGAGGATCTCAGCACCTAGTGGAATCTGGGTGATGACAGTTGGCGCATAAAAATTTGGCCCGAGGTCCAGCAGGGCACGTCCGCCTGTAAGTACGACCGCCCCTTCTTGCTTGGCTCGATCTACGAAGCCAGAAACTCTCTGAAGCTGAGCGGACGAGGTAAGGGCGCCTAGGTCGAAGTCGAATTTATTTGAGCTACCCAATTTCAAAGACTCGACCCTGCGCTTCAGGATTAGCTCGAACTCTTGAAGGTCGTGGCTTGGCACATAGAGGCGTTCGATGGCGACACAGAGCTGGCCGCTATTTCCAAAAGCTCCACCAATTGCGATTTCTGCCGCTTTTTCCAAATCCGCACCGGGAAGAACAATCATGGGATTTTTACCGCCAAGCTCTAGGGCGTAGCCCACGAGTCTGGAAGCAGCTCTTGCTGCAACCAATTTTCCAGTCGCGGTGGATCCGGTGAAGGCTACGAAGTCAGCATGATCGGTTACGGCATTGCCCACCTCGGTCGCGTCACCGTGGACCACTTGCCAGATGTCCTCTGGTATCCCTGCTTCAACGCTCAAGTCCCTTGCCAGCTGGACAGTTTTTGCGGTTTGGTTATCGGCCTTTTGAACAACTGCGTTTCCCGCCATGAGCGCTGGGATAACATCCATCATGGTCAGTGCGAGTGGATAGTTCCAGGGAGTAATGATTCCAACCACACCCACCGGGGAGGGTTCTACAAAAGCACTAATCATGAACGGCACTCCGGCGCGAACGCGCTTTCGACGCATGAGACCGGAAACAGTCTTGGCGTAGTAAGCGACGGCACCAAGAGCACCCGTAAGCTCCTCGAACGCATGAGCCTTGGACTTACCGGTTTCTTTTTGAAGTAGGTCAAGAATTTGTTCTTCACGTTCCACCAGTAGTCCGGCGATTTTGTTGGCAATCCCAGCCCGCTCCTTTGCAGGTCGATTAGCCCATTCAACCTGAGCATCCCGGCCCGCCTGAAACTTAAGGGCCACTTCTGCTTTTGAGTGCGCGGCAATTTCGTGGAGCTTATTTCCCGTAAGGGGGTCGCTAACGCTAATGGTTTTCATGCCACTACCTAACTCGGAGTTATCTTCAAAGATTTCCCAGCAAGTCCGCGTGGGGAATCCATTAGTAATTTTGCAATTCTCGTAATCTCTATGGCTGCAGGGTCTTCCGGGTCGGAAACCACAATAGGCAGCTGGTTATCGGCGGATATCCGGAGGTCCTGACTAATAGGAATTTTGCCCATTAGCTGCACCTGTTTTCCACTTATTTCGGTGAGCCTGGCGGCAACGGCCTCGCCACCTCCAGAGCCAAAAATTTCAATCGGCCCGTTCTCCGACGGAAGGTAACTCATGTTCTCGATAACACCCAGAATCTCTTGACCAGTTTGTAGGCCAATTGCACCCGATCTTTCGGCAACGATAGCCGCAGTGTGCTGAGGCGTTGTAACAACAAGCGTTTTAGCCTTGGACAGCAATTGCCCAAGGCTGATAGCAACGTCACCGGTACCGGGAGGCAGGTCAACCAGCAAGAAATCGAGGTCTCCCCAAAACACATCCGTCAAGAACTGCTCCACGGCCCTATGAAGCATGGGACCGCGCCACGCCACCGGTTGGTTGTCCTTCACGAAAAAGCCAATCGATATCACCTTCACGTCGTGCGCTATGGGAGGCAGCATGAGGTTTTCGACCTGGGTTGGGCTTTGGTTTACACCAATCAACTGCGGTATTGAATAACCGAAAATGTCCGCGTCGAGGAGTCCCACTTTTTGACCAAGGCCGGCAAGGGCAACCGCGAGGTTCACCGTCAGAGTAGATTTGCCAACTCCGCCTTTGCCGCTCGAGACGAAAATCACGCGGGTGAGGTTGTCTTTATCTGCAAAGGGATTGAACTTCGCGGGCTTGTCTCCGCGAAGTTTTAGAGTCAGCGCCTTGCGCTCGTCGTTGGTCATGGTGGTCATTTCGACTTCGACATTTTTGAAGACAGCTGCGAGCGCCTCATTGACGTCGCGCTCGATGGATTGAGCGGCTGGACAACCAACAATTGTGAGCTTTATCTGAACCGAAACTGAATCCTCGGTCTCTTGGATCGGACCCACCATATCAAGTTCAGTGATTGGCCGGCGAAGCTCAGGGTCAATGACTCCGGCTAGCGCCTCTAGAGCGCGCTGGCTCATTTGGATTTCTTGTTAGGTTTTTTGTCTTCACGCAACTGCTCGAGTAGCTCTTTCATTGCGTCTCGGATCTCGTCCCTAACAAAGTCCTTAGTTGCAACTTCATCAACCGCGAGCGCCAAGGCTGCTACCTCCCGGGTCAAGTATTCGGTGTCAGCAAGAGTGCGCTCGGCACGCTGCCGGTCCTGCTCGAACTTAACGCGGTCCCTGTCGTCTTGTCGGTTCTGGGCCAGCAGGATCAGCGGAGCGGCGTAGGACGCCTGCAAAGACAAAAGTAATGTTAGGAGAGTGAAGTTCAATGCCCGCGGGTCGAACTGAGCTCCCTGCGGCGCCAAAGTGTTCCAACTCAGCCAGAGCGCCACGAAGACCGTCATGAAAATCAGGAACGCGCCTGTACCCATAGCACGCGCAAACCTTTCGGAAACGCGTCCAACCGTCTCTTGCGAGATGTTCGGAATCCGGAACCGGGTCCGACGAGTCATCGGCTTCTCGAGCACTGATCTGTTTCTAGCCATTAGCGCTCTTCCTCGCTTCGCCAGTCGTCAGGAAGCAGGTGGTCCAAAACATCGTCTACTGTCACAACCCCGACAAGTCGTTTTTCATCGTCGGTGACCGGTAAGGCTACGAGATCGTAACTTGCGAGGTATCGGTGAATCTGAGCAATTGGAGTGTCCAGCGCCACTGGTTCTTGCTCGGTGTCCAAGATCGACCCAAGGCGCTCATGAGGCGGGTATCGCAAGAGCTTTTGGAAATGGACGACGCCCAAATAGCGTCCAGTTGGAGCTTCGTAAGGCGGGAGGGTTACGAACACTTGGGCTGCCAAGACTGGCTCGACTTCCTTCCGTCTAACTAGAGCCATTGCCTGAGCAATAGTGGTGTCAGCGGCGCAGATGATCGCCTCCGGAGTCATCATTCCGCCTGCGGTGTAAGGCTCGTATTGCAAAAGCTGCCTAATGTCATCAGCTTCTTCATCGTCCATGAGACCCAGGAGCGTTTCTGCGCGCTCCGGGGATAGGTTGGCCATCAGGTCGGCCGCATCATCCGGACCCATCAGATCAAGAACTTCGGCGGCTCGCGCGTCATCAAGATCGTTAATGATCTCCAGTTGTTCCTCTTCGGGAAGCTCTTCTAGTAGATCCGCCAAGCGCTCGTCATCCAACTCGTCCGCCAGGGCTAGCATTCGGTGTTCAGGTAAATCCAACACTGCGGTGGCAAGGTCAGCTGGGCGAAGGTCGGCCACCGTCGAGAGCAGATGCCGGGCATCTTGGTCGGCTGGGTTCTCTCGGTTTTCAGCGACTTCTTGCCACTGAACGAACATGGTGGGACCCTTGGCAAAAGGCATAGCCGAGTTCTTTTTTTGTTTTCTCACAAACAATTCAGACAAAACCCAATCGCCGCGTTTACCTTGTTCAATTGCAAAATCTTCGATGCTTGCAAGACCGGCCCCATCGAGCAAGGTGACTTTCCGGCCCAGCATTTGGGCAATTGCCCTAACTTCTTGACCGCGCATGGTGAAACGGCGAAGGTCTATCAGGCCATTGGTAATCAGCTGACCCGGAGCGATCGCCGTAACTCGCGCAATTGGCAGAAAAACTCTTCTTCTGCCAGAAATTTCAATGATGAAGCCGGTGGCTCGCGGCGGAAGGGTGGTTCGATATGCCATCAGCACGTCGATTACCTTGCCAACTCGGTCCCCCTGGGGGTCAAAAACGCCACAGCCCACCAATCTGGCTACGAAGACTCTGGTTGCGCTCATAGAGATAACCTTATTCGGACATGCCTAATCCTGAAAGGCTTCTCAAATGTCTGATGCTAGAAGAAGCTCCAAAAAGAACAACTCGGTTCTCTCGATTCCACGCGGACACAGCCTGGGCGAATTTCGAACCCACACCGAGGCAACCGAGTTTGTGAACAGACTTGTCGCGGCAGATTTCAAGGCAAATAAAGTCACAATTCTGGGTCATGACCTAGTCATGGTTGAGAAGGTCAGAACAAGACTGGGTTACGGTCGAGTAGCCGCTTCAGGAGTCTTAACCGGCTTTTGGTTGGGCCTAATTTTCGCGCTTCTTATCGGAGCAGGCTTTGATGTCGGTGCCGACGGGGAGATCAACTACGCGCCTCAAGAATTCCTGGCCGTTATTGTGATTGCAGCCGGTGTGGGCATGCTCGTAAACATTCTTCGATTCCTGGCCTCCAAGAACAAGCGCGGTTTTCTAAGCTCGCAGATGCCGGTTGCCTCAAGATACGAAGTTATCGTGCCCGAAGAAGATGCCGCAAAGGCCATGCAAATTGTAAATTTGGCGCGTGACCTGGGTTAATCAGGACAGCTGGTCGGCGAACCAGTTCTCAACGTCGCGTGCGGTTCTTGGCAAAGCGGCGCTCAGGTTCTCATAACCAGACTCAGTGACCAAGACGTCATCCTCAATTCTCACGCCAATGCCGCGGTACTCTTCGGGCAGATTCAGGTCATTTTGATGAAAGTAGAGGCCGGGCTCTATCGTAAAAATCATCCCTTTTTCTAAGATCCCGTCTTGATACATTTCGCGCCTCGCTTTAGCGCAGTCGTGGACATCAAGCCCGAGGTGGTGGCTGGTGCCGTGGACCATATATCGGCGATGATGCTGGTTGTCTTTTTCCAGGGCCTCTTCAGCTGTCACTGGAATGACTCCAAGCTCGGCTACTCGTTTCGCAATTACCTCGATCGCAGCGTTATGAACTTCGCGGAATCGGATCCCTGGTTTCACTACTGCGAAGGCGGCGTCGGCGGCCTCTAGCACCGTGTTGTAGACCCAGAGCTGCTCTTTCGAGAATTTGCCATTAACAGGGATTGTCCTTGTTACGTCGGCTGTGTACAAGGAGTCAAGCTCCGCTCCGGCATCAATCAGTATTAGGTCGCCAGGTTTGACTTCGCCATCATTTTTTGTCCAATGCAAGATGCAGGCGTTTGGCCCGCTGGCGGCGATTGTCTCGTAGCCGAGCTCGAAACCGTGTTGCCTTGCCACGCTGTAAAAGGCGGTCTCAACCACTCGCTCGCCTCTGGCTTGCTTGGTGGCCTTTGGAATAGATCTGGCAACCTCTCCAAAACCGGCAACGGTGATTCTGACCGCTTCACGCATTTGGGAAATCTCGTAGTCATCTTTTACAAACCTAAGCGAGGAGGCAGCTTCGGCAAGTTCCGGATCTTCCATTTCCAGAACTACCCCCATCGATTCGAGGTCGTCCTCCAGTTGCTTTAGGTTTTTGGTTTTGATGCCTAGCTGTAAAGAGACTTGAGTCAATGTAGGTCGTGGCCCGACCCAGAATTCTCCGATTGCAGGGTTCGCGAAAAACTCATCGGAATCCCTTCCTGCGGTTGGCATTAGGTACAGAGTCGATTCGCACTTTTCCTGCCTGCCGTCGATAAGCAGGACCGATCCAGGAACAGTTGCCGAGCCCCATCCCGTGAGGTGTGTAAAGGCTGTGTCTGGGCGATACCGATAGTCGGTGTCATTCGCTCTGACTCTTGGATCAGTGGCAGCAACCATTAAGACTTTGCCCGGAAACTTCGCCGAGAGGGTTTCTCTTCGTTTCGGGCTGTGGTCGGCTACTTCCCATCGGGTGATTGGCGGCGAGTCAATTTCTGACCAGTTCGAGGAGATGAAATCCATAAATTGTTCCGAGTGTGGAACGCGCGAACGGTTAGTTGGCTGAGAATTTTTCGTCATGGCACTATTCTGCTCCTGTGATAGACCTACATGCACACTCAAACATGAGTGACGGATTAGACAGCCCAACTGAGCTCGTCCAGAACGCCGCGCTCGCAGGTGTCACGACACTTGCAATTACAGATCACGACACCACTCTTGGTTGGGACGAGGCAATAATTGCTGGTCGCCAGAACCAGGTGCGCGTAATTCCCGGAATCGAAGTGTCGACCAGGCAGCTGATTGGTGAGAACCGTTCGATTAGCGTTCACATACTTGCGTATCTTCCAGACCCCAAAAACTCAGCACTGGTTGAGGAGCTTGAGAAGACCAGGCGATCGAGAATTGAAAGAGCAAAAAATATGGTTGCTCTTCTGGCTGAGGACTATCCGATTACTTGGGAAATGGTCCTTGCGCAGATACCAGAGGGTTCCACGGTCGGACGACCCGCTTTGGCGGACACCCTGGTGTCAATGGGAGTTGTTCCCACGCGTTCGGATGCGTTCACCTCAATTCTTCACTCGCACTCGCGCTATTACGTTTCGGATTACTCGGTCGACACCACGGACGCCATAGCCTTGATTCGTGGTGCGGGAGGAGTGTCAGTGATTGCTCATCCGCTAATCGACTTCCCCGCCGGAGCGTCGATGACGGATTTACCCGCGGAATTTTTCAAGATTCTTATAGGTGCAGGGCTGAATGGCATCGAAATTGAGCACCGTTCCGTTCCGAAGCAAGCGAAGCAATGGCTGAAGAACTTAGCTGTGAAACACAATTTGATAACCACTGGCTCCAGCGACTACCACGGCATCGACGGGAAAGATAACCGGCTAGGTGAAAACCGAACTGAGCCCGCGATGCTTCAGCGAATCTTAGATCAGGCCTCTGGCTTTGAGGTTCCCTTATAGTTTCGGTTTCGGCTTCGATTGCGACTTTGTTGAGGCGCAGACTTGCTCGGTGCGCTTGACCTAGCAGGCTGACTAGAGGCGGGAGCTTTTTTGACAGCGGGCTGAGCTCTTCCGATTCGACCCTTCGTGCCAGGTTCGATACCGAGCTCCTCAAACAGGTGTGGTGAATTTGAGTAGGTTTCAGTGGGCTCTGGAACACCCAGATCAAGCTCACGATTAATGTGAACCCAGCGAGCTAAATCGTTCCAGTCAACGAAGGTAACGGCTACTCCCAGCTTGCCGGCTCTTCCGGTTCGTCCGGTGCGGTGTAGGTAGGCTTTTTCATCCTCGGGAACCGAGTAGTTTATGACGTGCGTCACATCGTCCACGTCGATGCCGCGGGCGGCGACTTCGGTGGCAACGAGAATCTCTTTCTTGCCTTCTCTAAAGGAAGCCATGGAGCGCTCTCTAGCATCCTGAGACATGTCTCCGTGCAATGGAGCAGCATTGAAGCCTCTATCGATTAGCTCTTCGGCCAACTTCGCAGACTGCCTCTTGGTTCGGACGAAAATAATTGTTTTGCCTCGGCCCTGAGCCTGCAAGATTCTGCCCACTACCTCGTCTTTATCAAGGGCGTGTGCTCGATAGACATACTGCTTGATGTCCGCCTTGGTTTTACCTTCATCTGGATCGCTGACACGTATGTGGATTGGGCGGTTTTGGTAACGACGAGCCAAGCTCAAAATCGCCGCCGGCATGGTCGCGGAGAACAGCATGGTCTGGCGTTGAGGGGGTGTTAGGGAAAACAGCTTTTCAACATCGGGCAAGAAGCCAAGGTCCAGCATCTCGTCAGCCTCATCCAGGACCATAAAAGTCACGTTGGAGAGGTTCATAAGTTTTTGTTTGGCCAAATCAAGCAGACGTCCCGGTGTGCCGACAACAATCTGTGCGCCACCTTCTAGGGCTGCAACCTGCCCTTCATAGGCTTTGCCACCGTAGATGGCCACCACCGTAGTTGGGCGGTTCGCTGTTGCAAGTATTAGGTCCTCAGAAACCTGAAGTGCTAACTCTCTGGTTGGGACAACCACTAGCGCCTGAACTCCAGGGGCTGGGTTTTCGCCCAGTGCCTGAATGAGCGGAAGGCCAAACCCAAGGGTCTTACCTGTTCCGGTTTTGGCTTGGCCGATGACATCGGTGCCAGATAACGCAACTGGAATAGCTTGTTCTTGAATTGGGAATGGACTGGTGATGCCTTTGGACTCTAGGGCTTCGCAGATGTCTGCATCTATGCCTAGTGATTTGAAACTCAAGTAATTCTCCGTATGTTTTTGGCTCTCGGTTTTCTACTCCTCGAGCTGAGCTATAAGCTTGCAAGGTGTTGGATTGGTTACGCAAGATACGTAAGGTTTCGCAGAAGCTAACGCTTCCTTCGCGAGACGCAACTGCTGGTCGCAGTCAAATCCAACTCAACCCTGCCAAGCTTACTCCTTCGTCGGAAATCTATCTGTCTTCTTTATCTCAGTTGAATCTTGTGATCTCCGATCTTCTGCAGCAAGACTCCCTCAAGGCGCCCAACGCGAGTCAAAGCGAGGCTCAGGGTATTTTGGCAGGGTCCTACAGGGACCGCTCGAAACAGCTCGACGGTTTATTGATTCGACTTGGCGCAAGTCAAATGGAACTGCAATCGGATATCCGTGAGCGTCTCGAACAGCTAGTTATGCGAACAGAAGGTGCTGACTGGTTCGAAGACCTGATGAGGATTTATGTCGTTTTTGGAATACTTCAAGACGGCGCTTCGCAAGTTTCCAAAGGCTTACCTCCTGCGAAAAGGTTGAAAGTGGATCAACTTTTAGATTCGAAGAAGTTGGAAAAGTTTTGCCACCATCATTTGACCGCCGGTATTGCCGCCGACCCAAGTCTGGGTCCAAGGCTGGCAATGTTCGGACGGATGGTGGTAGCCGATGCACTGCTGGAAATTCGAGATTCTGTCGACCTTGCGAAAGTTCTGCCAAATCCCGTCAAGGACGACATGGTCGCTCTTGCCAGGGAGCAGTTCAAGACACTTGAGCCATTTACGTCGGTGCTCATAGCCAAGCACACTGTCAGAATGGACCTACTGGGCCTTACCGCGTAGTCGGATACTCGCGAGCTCGTTAGCTTCTTTTGATTCGCGTTTTGCGACTAGGAAATTCGTACCGAACCAACCAGCCGCCGGCATCGTAAGCATGACAATGAACCATATCCAAGCGCTGGAATAGCTGAATCCAACCCAGGTCAAAATCAGCCACAGGGCGCTACCAGCAGACAATGCAATACTCACGGGCACTAATTTTCCGTAGTGGTCCGATTTTGCTAGCACGAAGGGCCCAACCATTGCCAGTATTGCTGCGTAGGCAATGATTATTAGGATTTCCATTAGGCCAAGAATCCTACGCGCCTTGTTTCCTCGGCGCCTATTTCAACGTATGCGATTGAAGATGTGGGAATCAGGATGATGCTGCCTTTTTCGTCGCTTAGTTGAAGCACGGGCTCGGAGGCTTCAATAGCCTTTTTTACCGTAGCCATCAGATCTTTGGCGCTCAGGCCTGATTCGAAGCTGATGTCTCTTGCGTTGTCTCTAATGCCGATTCTGACGTCCATTATTCTCCTTAGTCAAAATAAGGTTACGGCAAGATAAATGTCTGTAGAGCCAAATAGATTGATGACGTGAGAAATTCTTTTGAGTTGCACAATCCGGCCGAGATGGAACTTCCGGCTGAATTCGGTGATGTTGTGTCGGGCATGGACGCACTGGTGCTTGGATCTCCGGGGTCTGGTAAAACCAGCCTGATAAAGAATCTGGCGACGAAATTTGAAACTGATGGCTTGGGACCAAGTGAAGTTCTCGTAATAACCCCGCAGCGTGCCGCCGCAACCCGACTTCGAGACCAACTGGCTGTCAGCTCAAAAAAAGTAGCTATCTTGCCAAGGGCGCGATCAATCACTTCTTTGGCTTTTGAAATCCTGCAGTCGGAGCTCCCAGGCGTGAAGTTGGTCTCGGGAGCAAAACAGCAGTCACTTATTGCCGGACTTGTTTCCGAAGCGCTCGCAAACGGTGCAACCAAAAGTTGGGGTTTTGATGCCGCGAGCCTTGCACTGTCGGGCTTTCATAACGAACTTCGAGATTTGTTTGCAGTGTTGATTGAGAACCAAATAGACCAAGGCAAGCTCTTAGCGCTTCAAGAGAGTTGGCCTAAGGCGAATTTCCGCGCTGCAATTGATCTGTTGCCGGTTTACGTCGACGCCCTGCAAAAAAATAATCAAGTTGATCCTTCCCAGCTGATTGTGATGGCAACCAAATTTGCAGCCGGCGCAAAGAGCGCAAAGGTTGTTCTTGTCGATGACGCGCAGGACCTCTCGCTGGCTGGGGTTGAATTCATTCTGCAGCTGGCAGGCAGTTGTCAGCTGATCGCCTGTGGTGATCCGGATACTGCCTCTCTCGGATTTCGCGCTGCAGCGGGGGGCTTCGTATCTGAGCTCAGAAAAAAAAGAAAAAACCTTTTGGAAGTTGCGCTCACTGGTTATTGCAGCCAGCCAACGGAGGTCAATGGCCTTATGGCGCGGTTAGCTGAGCGCATACCAACTTCCGAAGCCTTTCGACATCGACCCAAATCCGATGCGAAATCCAGCATTGATGAGTTTTCAGTCTTTGATAATCAGATATCGGAAACTGATTACCTTGCCAGTGAGCTTCGCAGGCTAAGAGTCACCAAAGGCTGGGATTGGGGGCAGATGTGCGTTGTTGCAAGAACCAGAGTGCAGCTCGATCAGCTTTCCAGTGACCTAGCAGCGAGATCGATACCTGTGAGAATCCTCGGCGTGCAGAAAGCGCTAAGAGATCAGCCGGCGGCCCGGTCAGTGCTCGACTTTGGCCAGCTAGTATTTTCCGAGCCAAAGCACTACCTAGTGACCGAGCTTCTAGGGTCCAGCTTGGTTGGCCTTTCAGTGATTCAACAGCGTCGGCTTTTTCGACAACTCTCGTCGCTGGAGCAATTTGAGGGCGTTACTCGCATCCAGATGCTCGAATCGATCTTTGAGGCTGAGATTGACTTTGACTCGAACGAAGTTGCCAGGCTGAATCGAGCAATCAAAGTGCTTGGGGATCTTAAGAATAAAAACGAGATGGGCGCCTACCAGTTCGTGAGCGCCATTTGGGCTCTCGCTCCAGCCGGGAAGCTCGCGGAACTCGCGAGGGGCGAGTCTGAGGTGGCTTTGGCCGCAAACCGTGATCTAGATGCAATTTTGGAGTTATTTGCTGCCGCAAACAGATTCGATCAGCAGCAGGGAATCGGTGCGAAGGCATTTTTAGCTGAACAGCTTGATGCTGCGGTGCCCGAGGACTCACTGGCACAAGTTGGATTGCGGGATTTGGTGGTTCTGGCCACTGCGTCTCAACTGTCCGGACTGGAATTTCAGGTCCTCGCTATGCCTCGATTGCAAGAGGGCATTTGGCCAAACCTTAGGCCCAGGAACTCATTGCTTGGGGCTAGCGGGCTCCAAGCATTCTTAACTGGAAGATCCGACGATCCCAGTAAGGCAGCCAGATCAGAGTTGGCCGACGAGCTTCGGCTGTTTTACAAGAGCCTGGGCGCAGTTCGGTCCAAATTGATGCTCAGTGCGATGCAAAGTGCAGACGAACAGCCTTCGCAGTTTTTCCAAATGCTAGGGCTTGGTCCAGCTGCCAAGCAGGTCAGTATCGAGTTTGATCCTCGCCGTTTAGTGGGAAGGCTCAGGGCCGAGCTGGTTGCTGGAGATGCGTCGGCAGCCCCGATGCTGGCGGCGTTGGCGCTAACGGGAGCGAGCGGTGCGCACCCTAGGAGCTGGCAGGGCCTGATTCCAATTTCAACTATCACCCCTGTAGTCACGGCGGATGAACAGCTTCGCCTGAGCGCATCAAGGCTCGACGCATTCGAGAAATGCCCACTTCATTGGTTCATAAATAATTTTGGCGGTGACGGCCAGTCCTTCGAGGCATCTATTGGGACACTGCTGCACTCCGCAATGGAGCTCGCGACAGACAGTGACTCGGTCGGGCAGTACGTCGAATCCAATTGGCACACTCTAAAGTTTGAAACCGAGTGGCTGGGCATGGCGGCGAAGCGCCGTGCGCTAAAGATGGTGGGCTACATGTCTTCCTATTTAGCAGGATCCAATCAGCTGGTCGCCATTGAACAGGGCTTTGAAATAGATCTTGGTCGGCTGGTTGTCGCTGGAAAAATAGATCGGGTGGAGCGAACCGAGGACGGCTTGATAGCCGCAGATCTGAAGACTGGGCAATCACCCAGCGCCAAAGAGACAGCCGAACACCGTCAACTTGCGCTTTACCAGCTTGGTCTTCGCGAAAGTTACGATGAACCGGTTGCCGGTGGCCGAATTATCTCGGTTGGCTCGGGTTCACTGAAGGTTCTGGAGCAGCCGGCTCTTGCCGGTGAGTTCCAGGAAAGAATCATGGAGCTTCTGTCCAGGGCTGAGAGCCAAATCGGTCAGGCTAGCTTCGTTGCGAACATTTCAGAGCACTGCACCGGGGACACCAAGTGTCAACTGCTGATTGCTAAAGCGGTGACTCATGGCTAAGTATTCAGCCCAAGAAATTTTTTCTGTTGTTTCAAGGCACAAGCTCACCGATGAGCAGGAAGCGGCGATCTCGTCTGCAAGCACAACGGCCCCCAGCCTCGTAATTGCCGGTGCAGGGAGTGGAAAAACTGAGTTGATGTCAGTCAGGACTCTCTACTTAGTGGCCAATGAGCTGGCAAGACCGAGTGAAGTCCTTGGCTTGACCTTCACCAGGAAAGCTGCAAGCGAGCTGGCTTCCAGGGTCCAATCTGGATTGGTCAAGCTGAGGGAGTCAAGCTATTGGCCGAAGGATTTAGGGGACGATTTTGATCCACCCAAAATAACTACTTACAACTCCTTTGGAAATGAAATTTTTAGATCACTTTCGTTACAGGTCGGCTTCGAGGCCGATGCTGTCCTGCTGACTGAAGCCGGTGCTATTTCGCTTGCCAGGGAAGTCGTTGCAAGCGCTAGAATTTCGGAATTTTCAGAGCTATTGAACTGGGACAAGACGCTCGATTACTTGACGGAAAAAGTCCTAAGTGCCAGTGGCGCGCTCACGGACAACCAGCAGTCAGCTGATGAGGCAATTAGCTACCTGCAAGATTTTGCTCAACAGATTGCAGCCCTTCCGCAGTCTGACAAGGGCGGCGAAGGGGTCTACGCCTACCACCAGACGCTATTGGATACGATGCACTCTTCCACTTTGGTATTTGAGCTGGCGGGGCAGTATCAAAGCCAGAAAAAACTCAGAGGACTGGTCGATTTTTCGGATCAGGTTGCCTTGGCGCTCAGGGCTCTTGAGAAGCAAGACCCTGAGCTTCCTCATAAATTTGTACTTCTGGATGAGTATCAAGACACCTCTGGCATTCAAACCATGTTGCTCTCAAGGCTGTTTGCCGGAAAGCCAGTTATGGCTGTGGGTGACCCCAACCAGGCGATTTACGGTTGGCGCGGCGCAAGCAGTGCGAACCTGAGTGGTTTTGCAGGCGACTTTGGCGCCGCTGAGCAGTTCTCATTGAGCACAAGCTGGAGATCTGGTCAGGCAATTGTGGATGCGGCTAATTTAGTAAGCGAGCCGCTTCAAGGTGATTCATTTGTGAGCCCAGTAAGCCTGACTGCTGGGCTTGATCGAGACGGCAGCGTTTCGGCGATTGTCTGTCAAGACGATGTAACTGAAAGCGCCAAAGTGGCATTGTGGCTCTCGGAGAGAATGAGCGATGAAACCAGTGCCGCGGTTTTGTTCCGTTCAAAACAGGCGATGCGGCTATTTGCCGATGCTCTTGAAAATAAGGGCCTCGAGGTCGAAATAACTGGGCTTTCGGGCCTGCTCGAGCAGCCAGAGGTGCTGGATCTCGTAGCCGGATTGCGGGTGGTCGCCGATCCCGAAGCTGGAGCGGAGCTCATGCGTATTTTGTCGGGTCCTAAATTCAGAATTGCACCAAGAGACATTGCCCAGCTGCATAAATTTGCTCGAAAACTTACCCGGATGCGAAAAGAAGTGACCGCAGAGATTCCGCTCACATTGGTTGAGGCTCTTGACGAAATTCGTAAACCTAGCTCCCGACAGTTTGCCGAGATTTCAGAGGCTGGCCTAGAGAGACTGATCCACGCCAGCGAATTATTTCACCTGATGAGAACACAGCTTTCCCTTGGTGTTAGCGAATTTTCTTGGGCCGTGGCGCGAGAGCTGGAATTAGACATCGAGCTCTATGCACACGCCCGCACCAAGTCACCGCTGGCAAACCTAGAGGGTTTTATTTCCCGTATTTCGGATTATGAAGTCAGCGCCCTGCGCCCATCAGTTTCAGGCCTACTGAGTTGGCTCGATTATGCGGTCAATAGTGAACGATTTGAAATGCCAAAAACTGGAGCTAAGGCCGGAGTTGTGCAGTTAATGAGCGTTCACGCGGCCAAAGGCCTCGAGTGGGACTTTGTGGCGGTCGCAGGTTTAGTGCAAGGATCTTTTCCGGTTGACTCTCGAGACTCAAAAGGCTGGCTGGCAATCGGCAAACTTCCTCACGAGATAAGGCAAGACAGCGACTGGATACCTCAACTATCTTGGCGTCAAGCAACTACTCAAAAGCAACTGAAGGCGGCTACTGAGGATTTTGCGGGGGAAAACAGGGCCAAGCATGATGTCGAGGAACGTAGGCTCGCATACGTTGCAATTACTAGGGCTGGTCGGGACCTTTTGCTGTCGGCCAGTTATTACAAGTCAGGAATCCTCAATTCGCGCCCCATTGCTGTCTATCTGGCGGAGTTGATTAGCGCTGGGCTTGCCCAATTGCTTGAACCAATTCCAGAACCAGCGATAGCAAACCCGCTTGCTAACCAGGCCCAAAGCGAAACTTGGCCCTCTGACCCGCTTGGCAATGGCCGCGCTTCTCAGCTCTCTGCTGCCGAGGCTGTAATCAATGCGACACCGACAAAGGTGAGTCAGAGTCTGCAGCTGGCTGCAATTATCGAACAGGCCGAACTAATCAGGAACCCGAAGCAAGTTGAGCTTCCATTGCGGTTATCCGCGTCCAAAATTGTCCAGCTTCTGAATGAGCCGGAGGCCTTCTGGGCGCAGACCGCTCGCCCGGTGCCAGTGTCATTTTCGGAGGCTGCTGCAAGAGGAACACAGTTTCACGAGCACCTAGAGGAGGCGTTCGATTTGGAGGCTGATTTGGATATCTCCGATTGGCAAGAGCAAGATCAGAAACTGGGACGCGCTTACCTCGACTCTAGGTTCAATAATCTGGTGCCTTTATACGTCGAACAAGCGCTTGAGTTCGAACTCGGAGGAACGGTTGTTGTTTGCAAGCTAGATGCCGTTTATCGAACAGCCGATGGCTTCGAAGTTGTCGACTGGAAATCCGGTTCTTCACCAAAGTCAAAAGCGGAAGTTACTGATAAGGCAGTGCAGCTCGCGCTTTATCGGATTGGACTGTCGCGATGGCTTGGGGTTGGTGTCGAGAGGGTAAAGGCATCATTCTTTTTCGCGGGCGACGCTAAAGAGATATCGCCCGAAGTTCCATCTGAGGCGGAGCTGATCGAAAAGCTCGGGGCTTTTAGAAAAGCTCCTCTTCGTTTTTAGTTTCCAGGTCTGCATCCTTAATAAAGTCGGCTTCGAGGGCTTCCCCTTCTGCCAGGTCCGCATCTTGCTGCTGGATGAGCTCTTGGGTTTTGAGGTCTTCTTCTTGAAGACTAGAAGCGCCGCCTTTAGACTCCGCAGCTGCACTGGGTGACGCAATGCCGGCGAAACTCGAGGCCCTGAGGCTCCTAAGGTTGCCGCTCTCGAGCTGGTCGCGAAGTTCGGCAATCATGTTTTCGGCCTGACTGATTTCCTTCTCATCTTTATTGGCGATGCAGTAGACCAGCCAGCTGCCAAGCTCAAGTTCGGAGTAAAGCTGGGCGCGTTGACTAATGTTTTCGTCAGCAGTTTCTCTCGCCGCACGGTAGTTAAGTATCGTGTCCTCCAGGGTTGTCCTAAGGGCTCCGCCGGTTAGCCAACGAAGGTCCTCCGCGGGGTCACCGACCTTCAGGGAGCTCCAGCCAGAAAGGCCATTGACTTTCTGAAAACTGACCATGACTGTTTCTTGACTCACGTTTCCATGAATAACTGTTGGGTGAAAACGAAACAGCCCAATATCTTCGGTGGCGGCTTCCCATCTTGAAAGTAGGGCTGCCGGGACTCGGCCGGTCTGAGCAATACTGTCTATCTCGGCAACCTTGTTCCTCAAGATGCTTGCTGGGTCATACTCCAAGAGCCCGGCTTCTCTGATGATTTCCGGGCTGAGGTTATGGATTCGAGCTAGAACCTCACCTATGCTCTTGGAAAATAGACCGGGAGCATACTTTGCTAGGTCCGTGGTTTCCCCACCCAAGAGAGTAAGCAACAGGGCTCCGGCTCCATCGGAGTCCATACTTTGACCGATGAGTCGGGGGGTGTCCACGCCGAGGAGTTCCTGGTGCGGCTCAATGATTTTTAGAGCCTGTAGCTCTATGGCAACTTCAGATTCTCCGGCTGGCGTTGCGGGAATCAACAGCTGATAAGAGGCCCCATCTTGGTCCCAGAGCTGCAGCTGATCAATGTCAGGGTTAGTTTCGACCCTCCTATAGCTACGAAAGGTGAACCCCGGGGCAGCATCGGCTGCCAGCGCGGCTAATATCAGACTAGGTCTTCCCACGATGACAGGTTAGATTGTGCACCGTGTTCTTGGGGTAAACGCCACGCGCAGCATAAGGATTGCTAATGACTTCAGATCTGACTCCGAGCCAGCTTTTGGCCGGACTAGATGACGATCAAGCTGCTGCTGCTCAGGCCCTGCAAGGCCCCGTCGCTATAATTGCCGGCGCAGGGAGTGGAAAAACTAGAACTGTCAGCCATCGCATTGCCTACGGTATTCAGACCGGCAGCTATGCCGCCAACCGAGTATTTGCTCTTACTTATACCAACCGCGCAGCTGCTGAACTCAGAACGCGACTCAGGTCTTTAGGAGCCCAAGACGTTGCGGTCAGAACATTTCATTCTGCAGCGCTTGCACAACTGCAATTTTTCTGGCCCCAACTAACAGACAGCTTTGCCCCCAAACTCGTCACTCACAAGGGGCCTCTTGTTCAAGAGGTTCTGGAGCAAATGGGTATTCGTGCAACTGCCGAATTAAAGTCGAGCCTGCAGGCGGAAGTCGAATACGTCAGGTACTCGATGCGGGATCTAGAGAGGTATCAAACTTCAAGACCCGAGGGCTCAAGCCTAGGAACTGAAAGATTCAGCGAATTTTTCCGTGCCTTTGAATTGCTCAAGCAGAAGCGACGCGTTATCGACTGGGAAGATGCCTTGTTGCTCTGCGTTGGAATGCTCAGAGACCAGCCCCGAATGCTGGCGCAAGTCCAACAGCAATATCGATTTTTCACCGTGGATGAGTACCAGGACATCTCGCCACTCCAGCAGGCCCTTCTCGAAACCTGGCTAGGAGAGAGGCAAGAGCTCTGTGTAGTCGGAGACCCAAGGCAGACCATTTATACATTTGCGGGTGCCCGAAGTGATTTTTTGACTGGCTTTCAGGACCGGTATGAAAAAGCGCAAGTTTTTGAGCTGAACCGAAATTATCGATCGAGCCAGGAAGTTGTTGCTCTCGCAAATCGCGTCAGCCCCGCCACGCCTTTGGAGGCAATTCGCCAAGTTTCTGAAAAGCCTGTGTTTAGAACCTTTAAAAATGCCGGCGACGAGGCTGCTGGTGTAGTGCAGCAAATAACTGACTTCCTTGAAAATGGCGTCGGCCGCGCTGAGATAGCGGTCCTATCTCGAACCAATGCTCAACTCGTAAAAATTGAGCAAGAACTAAAAAAATCCAGCATTGATTACCAAGTTCGCGGTTCCGGGAGGTTTTTTAAGCGGCCAGAGGTCATGCAGGGCGTGGGGGCTATTAGGGCCCTTCAGGCCTCGGAGGGCACAGAGCCGTTATTTATTGAGGTTTCCAAAATAATTTCTGCGCTTGGCTGGAAATCAAGAGCAGATAGGGATGAAAAGTGGCTCGCTCTGAACTGGTTTTTAGAGGTTCTTGAAGAGCTTGATCAGCCGAACTTGGACGAGTACCTTAGGGAACTAGACGAGCGGGAGCGCTCAGGTCATGAGCCAATGCGCGACGCGGTTATGTTGGCAACCATCCATGGAACAAAGGGTCTTGAATTTGCCAAGGTTTTTCTAATCGGCGTGAATCAAAACTATTTCCCCATCGGGTATGCCAAAACGGAATCCGAAATTGCAGAAGAGCAGCGACTTTTCTACGTCGCAATTACGCGAGCAAAGGACTTTCTTCAGGTCAGTTCAAGACTCGACAAGCATCCTTCAGATTTTATAAAGCGTTTCGGCAGCCACACTCCGACCAGTTAGCCTTACTCGTTACCACGTCCCCCGAGCGCTCTAGGCGGATCATGTCCAAGGGCTCCTGATTTTTTAGTCCATCTAGGTAGTTCAAGGACTTAGAAAGTGCGATCCCACCGGAAAACAACAAAAGCGCACTATCCGCAAGATCACGGTCAAGGCTGGTCAACTGAGTCGCTATCTTGATCCAGTTGGGCAAGTTGTTTATTCGATGAAGTTCAATGCATCCGAGACAGGGAGTGACGCCTGGGATAACGATGTGAGAAATCTGCACCCCTGATTCGTCAAAGCAAATAGCTAGGTGTGGGACATCACGCGATAACCAAGGTTGGTAGTCCGAGGGCTTGATGATGTCGTGGCACACAAGAATCGCTAGATCTGTTTGGTCAAAGGCTGTGCTAACTCTGCTGTGCAGCTGAATATTCAGGTCATCCCCAAGGGATTTGGCGGCCCTGACTCGCTGCGTTCCCAGTAGGGACTGCGGGTAGCCCATTTCAAGAGCGTCTCCAGGTAAAACTTTTGAATGGTCATTGGTGAAGACATTTGTGACTGCGGAGGCGCTTAGGGCCTTGAGAAGGGTAAGACCAGTTCGGTCAAGCTTGGAGAGGAAAACGCGAAAGCTTTTTCTTGCTCGCAGAGTTTCCGCCGGATCATCGAGCCCTAAGAGGTAGAGCCTCATTATTTCTGAGAAGCGCCTAGAGATTTCATTTTCTGTGAAGGTGGGCATAAAAGACGATGTTCGAGAAAGCAGCGGTCCTAGGCGTTCGAGGAGTTCGTTGGTGGCATTCATGTCGGCGCTCGCCATTTTTGACAAAAGCGAGAGCTGGTTGTCGCTGATACCGGTCTCCAAGTGGTCCAGTGCTCTGAATTGCGCATTGGAGAGGTTCGCCAGTACTACTTCGGAGTTGGCTCCGTACTGTCTTGTCGTATCGTCGATCCATAACCTTGCAAGGCCTGGGTTTATTTGTCTTACCACTTGAGGTAGTTTGCAGCCATCGAACTATTCCCGTGAGAGGTTCTCCACAGCCTGAAGCTAGGCTGCACGAATAAATTTGCGTTAGTCAGTCAGAAATTTGCGTAGCTCATCTTCGAAATCATCGCCATTATTTCTGATCCTGGCAATCAGTGAATCTGGATTCTCAATTTCAAGTGCGGTGGGCATTTGATCGGGGTGTGACCAAAGATCATCCGAAGCGTTCTTGCCGATATCAGCTACTACCCGTTGCCACATTAAGGTGGCTTCCCGCCTAAGCCGAGGTCGCATTTCGAGACCAAGCAGGGCCTCGAAGGTTTTGGCAGATGCTCCGCTGGTGGCTCGCTTGCGATTAAATATTTCAACCACTGCTTGGATGTTCGGCAGTCTTTTGGTTGCCTCCAGCGACGTCGCGTCGACCCAGCCTTCGATAAGTGCCAGAACAGTCTCTATGCGCTCCAAGGCTTGCTCCTGCTCTGGGCTTCTTGGCGACACCATCGCGCTGGCCTCAATGATCTGCTCCATTGAACCTGGGTCAGTCGGGTCGATTCGAGAAGCAATTTCCTCGATGCCACTCAAGTCCACGCTGAGCCCGGCGGCAAACTCCCTTACCTGGGTGATGATTTGCTCTCGCAGCCAACTGGCTTGGTTGTAAAGCGAAGCGATTGCCATCTCACGAGTCGCAAGGTAAATAAGTACCTCACTCTTTGGTATCTCTAGGTCTTGAAGAAACTCTCCCAAGTTTTGAGCGATGATCCCGGGTCTGACGGTAAGAGGAATTCCAATTTCGCCTGAGAGCAATACTTCTGAGGAAAGCTTTCCGATGGCTTGACCCAGTTGCATGGCAAATATTGAGGCTCCGGCATTACCAATAAAGTTTTGAGCTGGTGCCAGCATCTCGCTTAGCTCAGGGGGTAGCGTATTTCCTAAGTTCTCATTTAGCGCTGCGGCCATGCTGTTGGCAACCGGCTCCGAGAGTTCTCTGAAAAGCGGCATCGCTTCTTGAGCCCACATTGACCGAGTCAGTTTTTTCGGTGAGTTCGGGTTAGTGAATTCGGTGGCCTCGCTTAGCCAGAGACGGGCCATATCGAAGGCAGTTTCCAGTTCGGCTTCTAGAACAGAATTTGCCGGCTTCTCAGTTTTCTTTGAAAGCTCGAGCGCTTGATTTAGGGCAAGCTTCCAGTTCACTGGTTCACCGGGTTCGCCCGTCATCCCCGACACTTGTCCAAAAAGGTCGCTCAGCATCGAGGGGTCTGCACTGAACCCGGCTATTTTGGCAAGATCTTGAGGATCCAATTGGCCCGATTCCATCATCTTTCGAATCAGGCGTTCAAGCTCTTCGCGATTTGGCTGTTCTTCCAAGGGGCACCTCTTCTACTGAAAAACTACCCTGCCAAAGACGTGGAAGACTGCAAATCCGCTGCCAAGTTCCTCCTGTTCGCCTAGGGCGTTAGCGTCTTCGGCGCTATTACGGGCTGGACTGCCTAGCATTGGAGCAATGACTTTTTTCGATACACCGAAACCGCCCAAACGAAGACGCTTCGCTGGCTGGATCGGTCTTGGGGTGGCATCAATCGTGGCCGTTGGGCTTTTGGTCGTACCGACCGGTTTTGTAATCGAACGTCCCGGGCAAGTTTTCAATGTCATGGGGCAAATCGACGGGACGCAGGTTATTAGCTCCCAGGAGGTGGAGACATTTGAATCCGAATCGCGATTCGACGTAACTACAGTTTCTTTATTAGGCAACCGCGAATCGACACCGAGTTGGATTCAGGTTCTCTACGCATGGGCTGACCCCAATCAAGTTGTTTTGCCTTTAGACGAAATCTTTCCTCCAAGCTTTACGGCCGAGCAATTTAGAGCCGAATCTTCGCTGCAAATGGAAGTTTCTCAGCAGGATGCGATTGCTGTTGCTCTGAAAAAACTTGGTTATCAAGTCCCAAGGGCCCTGTACGTAAATACAGTCCTAGAGGGCGCCCCATCCTCTGGAATTTTGATTGCTGGCGACCTGATTACCGCGGCTGGCGGAGTTCCGGTCGATACGTTCGACGCATTCAAAGCGCAAATCCAGCTGGCTAAAAGCACTCCTCTACTAATAGAAGTCATCAGGGATGGGCAAGAAACCTCCCTCTCTGTGACACCGTCACTGAACGGCGAAGCCTGGGTCATAGGCTCAATGATCGGGTACACGTACAATTTCCCATTTGAACTTGACCTCCAACTTGGAGACGTTGGTGGACCAAGCGGTGGACTGATTTTTAGCCTGGGAGTCCTCGATGCCCTAACTGAGGGGTCCCTGGCCGGAAACGTACACGTGGCAGGTACTGGCACCATCGACCCAGAGGGTAATGTGGGGCCGATTGGTGGTATTGCGCTAAAAATGCTTGGTGCCAAACAGGCCGGTGCGGAGTTGTTTTTGGCCCCCTCGGCAAACTGCCAAGAGGCCATTGGCCAGATTCCCAGTAACTTGACAGTTGTGTCGGTGAGAGACTTGACTGAAGCTCTTGAGAAAATAGAGATGTTTGCCAACGGTGAACAACTACCAGCAATGCAATGTAATAACTAGGAGATAAAGATTGTCTGAAGCACAAGCAAAACCGCAGCGAAGAGTATCCCCGCTGTCCATCGCCTTTGGAATCTTGGCTGTAATAGTTTTTGCGCTAGTTAGTGCTGCAGGGATTTACACCGATTGGCTCTGGTTCAGGCAACTTGACTTCGAAGTGGTCTTCTTCACTCAAATAGTCGGTCAGATAGTGGCATTCCTAGCCGGTTTTGTCATTATGACCCTGCTGGCCTCAATTGGCCTGATGACTGCGTGGCGCTCTCGCCCGGTCTACCTAAAGATGCCGGATGAGTCCCCATTCCAGGCTTATCAACAGCTGCTTGAGGGGCTAAAAAAAGTAATCATGCTTGGGCTGCCAGCCCTTCTTGGTGTTTTCGGAGGCCTAATCGCCGCGCGCGAATGGCAGACCGCGGCCCTGTGGCTAAACGGTGGTCCGTTCGGTGTAACCGACCCTCAGTTTGGGTTGGATGTCGGTTTCTTTGTTTTTGATCTTCCGTTTTACGGCTTCGCAGTCAGCTACGTGTCAGGCGGTATTTTCCTAGCCGCTCTGATTAATGCCGGTGTTCATTTGATTTTTGGTGGTATCCGCTTCTCGGGTCGAGAAGTTACCGTGTCGAAGCCGGCTCGTATTCAGCTTTCAATCTTGATTGCGACTTACTTTATTCTCCAGGGCTTGAGCCTCTGGCTGGACCAGTATGGGACCGCAACCAGTGCCGGCGAACTCTTTACTGGAGTTACCTATACGGATGACAATGCTGTCATCCCCGGATTGCAAATCTTGGCCCTTATTTCCCTAGCGGTAGCGGTGGCGTTTATCGTCACGGCCGTCCTTGGGCAGTGGAGAGTTTCGATCATTGCGACTGCATTGATGGTTGCAAGCTCACTAGTCCTTGGTGGGCTCTACCCTTGGATTGTTCAAACCTTCCAGGTGGTGCCTAACGAGAGGACCCTAGAGGGGCCTTACTTGCAAAAGAACATAGATGCGACCAGGGTCGCTTATGACTTGGACAAGGTCGAAGTGGTCGACTATGCGGCTAACGTTATCCCGGAACCCGGAGCTCTCCGAAACGATGCGAGGACCACCTCGTCTATCAGAATTATGGACCCGGCTTTAGTTGGTGACGCTTTCCGTCAGCTCGAGCAGTACCGCCAGTACTACAGCTTCCCGAACCGCCTGCACGTTGATCGTTATGCCATTGACGGCGAGACTCAGGACACCGTGATTGCGGTTCGCGAGTTGAACCAAGCCGGACTTGGTGACTCACAGTCTTGGTACAACTCATCGGTTGTTTATACCCATGGATTTGGTCTGGTTGCGGCCTATGGAAATAAGGTCGACAGTGACGGTAAGCCACTGTTTTTCCAGTCGGGAATTCCAAACGTTGGAGACCTTGGCGATTTTGAGCCCAGGATTTACTTCGGTGCGAATTCACCGACCTATTCGATTGTCGGCGCTCCCGATGGAGCCGAGCCTTTGGAGTTTGATTTCCCGGCTGGCGAGGGTGACAGCAACGAAACCTACACAACCTTCAACGGTAATGGTGGACCTTTAGTGGGGAACATCTTCACTAGAATCGCGTACTCATTGAAATTCCAAAGCGAGCAGATTCTGCTCTCCGATGCAATCAACCCTGAGTCGCAAATTCTCTATAACCGTTCTCCTGCTGAGCGAATCGCAGAAGTTGCGCCATATTTGACCGTAGACACGGAAATTTATCCGGCAGTTGTTGACGGACGAGTTAAGTGGATTGTTGATGGTTACACAACCACAACTCAGTACCCGTATTCGAACCTAGAGTCATTCAATCTTGCGATTCTGGATTCTTCTTCTGAGACTTTCAACAGGGACACCTCTCAGGTGAACTACATCCGAAACTCTGTGAAGGCTACCGTGGACGCTTATGACGGCTCGGTAGATCTCTACCAGTGGGATGACGAAGATCCTCTGCTATCGGCTTGGATGAAGTTATACCCGGACACCGTGCAGCCAAAGTCCGCAATGTCGGGCGATCTAATGGCTCATGTTAGGTACCCATCCGATCTATTCAAGACTCAGCGTTCGGTTCTTGGTAACTACCACGTGAAAGAAGCTGGAGCCTTCTACTCTCAGCAGGACGCCTGGATGACGCCAAATGACCCTGTGGAGGGCACGGGGCTTGGATCGCTTCAGCCGCCTTACTACTTGACGATGCAGACTCCCGGTGAAACAGACAGCGCGTTCTCGCTCTACTCGACCTTCATTCCTCAGTCCACCGGTGAGAGCACAAGAAATGTGCTGACTGGATACTTGATTGCGAACGCTGACGCGGGTAGTGAAGCTGGCAAGGTGAGTGACAATTACGGCAAGCTGACATTGCTCAGCCTGCCAAGGGAGACCGTGGTTCCAGGACCAGGTCAGGTGCAGAACAACTTCAATGCTGACAGCGATGTGTCATCGCTTCTGAACATCCTTCGACAAGGTTCGACCAACGTTATAAGCGGAAACCTGCTTACGCTTCCCGTTGCTGGTGGACTGCTGTATGTCCAGCCTGTCTACATCGAGTCAACTGGTGAGACTAGCTATCCGTTGCTTGAAAAGGTACTGGTTGCATTTGGTGATCAGATAGCTTTCGAGGACAGCCTAGATCAGGCTCTTGACGCCCTGTTCGGCGGCGACTCCGGATTTGATGCCCCAGTAACCGACGGTACTGCCGAAGATACTGTTGCAGAACCTGCTCCTACCGATTCCGGCAACGCCGCTTTGAACGCTGCCTTGACTGCCGCTAACAAGGCTTTGTCTGACAAGCAAGCCGCTTTGGTGGCGGGCGACCTAGAGGCATTCGCAAGGGCAGATATTCGATTGACCAGGGCTATTGAGGACGCTTTGGCAGCGTTAGATTAACCACCGAAAACCTGCTAGTGTAGGGACTTCGCCGCGGGGTGGAGCAGTTCGGTAGCTCGCCGGGCTCATAACCCGGAGGTCGTAGGTTCAAATCCTGCCCCCGCAACTAGTGAAAAACCCCTGAACCTAATAAGTTCAGGGGTTTTTTTACGCTGTGGATAATGCAAATCCGATATCTAAGTTTTGCTCTATTTTTTAGCCATGAATATTTTCCTGAACCTCCCAAGATCGGCCAACTAAATGCTGATCGAGTTTTCAATTTTGCTGGCGGCCAGTACTTGCCAACCGCACAGCAGTACCGCGGATAGCTTTACAATTTGCGCCGAGAAAGCTGAACAGAGCTCCTCTAAAACCCGCTCGAGCACGACTGGAAATGTGCCAGAGGCTGAGCCCATGCGGCTCTGTTCCTATTACCTAAACAACTCGATCGACTCTCCAACCGAGGGCGTAATTACCGCATGGGTTCCGGTGGGCGCAAGAAGTTGCATCGGTGATGCCCTGCCGGAGCCCAAAGTGGCGTCGAAAACTAGCGTTGTTGAAAGTTCAAGTGGGCTTCGGGATTCTTTAACAAGTTTTTCTAATCGTCCATTTGCCTCTTGGGCCCCAGGAGATGAGCTGGAGATTTTTGAATTTGGGCAATTCGATCTGGAGGTAAATAACCGGACGACCACCGGCCATCTTCTTGGGCAAACGGCCCAGATTCGATTCACTGCCAGCTCGACTTCTTGGTATTTTTCTGACTCAGTCACTCTTTCGGGCAGATCCGTCTCAAAGTCCTTTCAGGCCATCGGTTCATTTTCTGCAGTGGCAAAAGTTACCTATCGAGTTGATTATCGAATGCTTGGTCGCAACTGGGTTACTAATGCCGCGACCGTATCGCTGTCGTCAAATAAGTTGGCGATTGAAGTCACCGAGCCACCAAGGAGGACTCTTTTGATTTTGTAAGGAAATTTATCAGCCGGGACTCATACAATCCTCAGCGTTGTTGACCATAATCAGGTAGACAACGAAAGGTTTTATAAATGTCTCAGTGGAATCGCTCTGGAGAGAATCAATTTAGCTTCAGCCAGCCATACCTTGCGCCTCAGCAGCCTCCGGTCAAAAAGAGGGGGCGTAGCCTACTTCCCATGGCAGCCCTCGCTCTTGGAGCCGCCCTTGTCGGCGGCATTATTGGCTCGAGCGGGCTAACGCTTTCGGTTGCAAACCTGAGTCAGCCCGCTCCAATAGTTGTAAATAACGCAACTGAGGTGAATTGGGTCACGGGTGCAGCAGCGGCAGCTTCCCCTTCCGTGGTTACTCTGGCCGTAAACTCAGCTTCTAGTGGTGGATCGGGTTCCGGAGTGGTGCTCACTGAGGACGGTTACATTCTGACCAATGCGCACGTGGCAACTCTTGGTGGACTCACCGAAACTGCCGCCATCTCGGTAATGCTCTGGGATGGACAGGTACTTCCAGCTGAGTTAGTTGGTTTTGATTCCGTCTACGACTTGGCGGTCTTGAAAATTGAAGCTGCCGGGCTCAAGCCAATTGTCTTTGCTGATTCGACTGCTCTAAATGTCGGGCAGAATGTGGTGGCAATCGGTGCACCGCTTGGGCTTTCCTCGACGGTAACTCAGGGTATTATTTCAGCCCTAAACAGGACAATCCAGGTTGCGAGCTCCGAAGTAACCGATGATCCGGGGCTTCAGTTTTATACCGGAAGCGGTGGAAACCCGATTTCACTTCAGGTGATTCAAACCGATGCCGCGATTAATCCTGGTAATTCGGGTGGTGCACTTGTGAACAACAGCGGTGAGTTGATCGGAATCAACGTGGCAATCGCCACTGCCGGATCTGGAACCTCAGGAAGCATAGGAGTTGGATTCGCTATTCCGTCAAACACGTCCGAAAGAATCGCGAATGAAATTATCGAAACCGGCTTCGCGACCCACGGCTTGCTCGGTGCACTTGTAAGCGACAGCCGAGAGGCGACAGGTGGATTCTCGAATGGCGCTTATGTAGAAGGAGTTAGCGATGATGGTGCAGCGAAGGCCGCCGGCATCATGCAAGGTGACATAGTTACTGTTTTCGCGGGACAACGCGTTGAGGGTGCGAGTGACCTAACTGCTTTGGTAAGAGCAGAGCCCGCTGGGGCCGAAGTTGAGATTCAAGTAATTCGAGATGGCCAGAAGTTGGTTTTCAAGGTGACACTTGGCAGCGCTGCTGACCTACAATAAGTTGCTATGAGCGATTTAGATTCTGGAACAACTCTCGATAAAGAGAGGGTTGAACAATTTGATCAGGGTGACCACGAGCGTTACTCTCACTATGTAAAAAAGAACAAAATTGTCGAGTCGGCTGTCCTGGGAGATCCAGTACTTGCCCTATGCGGCAAAACGTGGGTCCCAAGCCGAGATCCAGGTAAGTTTCCAGTTTGCCCGGACTGTAAAAAGATTTACGAAACTTTCAAGGGCGACTAAACAAAGTAGGTGGGGATCGCGGGGTCACCATTTGACAATCTGAATCCAGAAGCATTCAGCTCAGATATTGCCATTTTGTGATGATTTCTTGCCGCAAAGACTCCCTCAGCCCCCATGGCAACCGAGGAGCACTCCCCGTCTTCAACTAGCTGGACCTGAAGAGGCCTTCCTTGAGAATCTCCACCGACTAGCTCCGCGGTTGCAATACTGCCTTCGATTTTTCTGCTGGCAAACTTTTTGCCGCCCCTGTTGGCTTTCGACGTCGAAGTTTTCGCAACATCGACCCAGCCGTCTCCGTCGGAGTGAGCCACGAGTTTATAAACGAATCCGACAGTGGGATGCCCGGAGCCGGTAACCAAAGATGTGCCTACGCCGTATCTGTCCACTGGTGCTGCGGCCAGAGCTGCGATTGTGTATTCGTCCAAGTCACTGGTGACAACTATTTTTGTTTCAGTTGCACCCAGTGAGTCCAGCAGGTGGCGGACCTTGCTGGCGGCCATGGAAAGATCGCCGGAGTCGATCCTCACGGCTGCTATTTTTCCTTCGGTTAGCCTGACGGCTTCCCTCACGGCTGGTTCTATCTCGTAGGTGTCGACAAGCAATGTGGTTTCGGCACCCATGGACTCAATTTGAGACCGAAAGGCTTCGGTTTCACTGTCGTGTAGCAAAGTGAATGAGTGGGCGCTGGTTCCCATCGTTGGGACCCCCCAGCTCCTTCCTGCCTCCAGGTTGCTCGTGGCATCAAAGCCGACAATGTATGCAGCTCGAGCTGCCGCTACTGCCGCGTGCTCATTGGCACGTCTTGCGCCCATTTCGGCCAAATACCGGTCTCCAGCCGCGTAGCGCATACGGGCGGCCGCACTTGCCACAGCGCTGTCATAGTTCAAAATTGAGAGTATTACTGTTTCCAGAATTACCGCTTCTGCAAAGCTTCCTTCTACCCTAAGAACTGGAGAGTTGGCGAAGAAAAGCTCGCCCTCTTGGTAGCCAAAGATGTTCCCGTTGAACCTAAAGTTCTCAAGCCAGGCAGCAGTCGAGTCATCGACTATTTCGTTTTTCAGAAGGAATGCAATCTCCTCCTGCTTAAATCTAAAGTTTCTGACGGCATCCAACAGGCGGCCGTTGCCAGCAAGGACGCCAAACCTGCGTCCAGCAGGTAACGACCTAGTAAAAACTTCAAAAACTGTTTGGCGGTCCGCTTTTCCTGAGCGCAGCGCAGCTTGAACCATAGTCAGTTCGTAGCGATCCGTTAGTAAGGCTGTTGTCACGACACCAGCCTACCTAAGCCACAACGTCTATTGCACCTCGGGCCTACACTTGTGGGGTGGATGCTAGAGCTATTGGGGTTTTCGACTCGGGAGTCGGTGGACTCACTGTTGCCCGGGCGATTATCGATCAGCTTCCAAATGAATCTATTCATTACGTGGGGGACACCCTGAATTCGCCCTATGGGCCAAAGCCGCTTTCCGTGGTGCGCTCATTGGCACTCGAGGTTATGGACGACCTCGTCGCCTCCGGAGTGAAGATACTGGTCATAGCCTGTAATTCGGCTTCGGCAGCAGTGCTCAGAGACGCCAGAGAACGCTATACAGCAGGGCTTGGGGTTCAGGTGGTAGAGGTGATTCAGCCGGCCGTGCGGACAGCAGTTGCGACCAGTGGAAATAAAAAAATCGGCGTAATTGGCACCAGCGCGACTATTTCTTCTCGTGCCTACGACGACGCGTTTGCAGCCGCAGTTGACTTTGAAATCAACAGCGTTGCTTGCCCTAGCTTTGTTGATTTAGTCGAGCGAGGAGTCACGTCGGGCCCTGAGGTTGTTGAGGCCGCAACTAAGTATTTGGCTCCGCTGGTTAGGGCAGGAGTCGACACTTTGGTTTTGGGCTGCACGCACTATCCGCTGTTGCAAGGAGTCTTGGGCTACGTAATGGGAAAAGGTGTAAACCTTGTTTCTTCGGCTGACGAAACGGCGAAGGACGTTTTTCGGGTCTTAACAGAGCACGATTTACTCGCGCCGCCTGGAAACCAGGCGAAGTATGATTTTTTTGCCACCGGTGATGAACAAGAGTTCGGTTTGCTGGCGCGGCGATTCTTGGGACCTGAAGTGACCAAAGTGCAGCATCTAGAAAGAAAGAGTATTAATGACTAGGCAAGACAATAGAACCAACACGGAACTCAGGCAGATTAGTTTCGAGAGAAACTTCACCGTGCACGCTGAGGGTTCCTGTCTCGTCTCTTTCGGGAACACTCGAGTCTTGTGCAATGCCTCTTTCACCGAGGGCGTTCCTCGCTTCAAAAAAGGCTCCGGAGAAGGCTGGGTCACGGCGGAGTATTCGATGCTGCCAAGAGCCACGCATACTCGATCGGACAGAGAGAGCGTAAAGGGTAAAATTGGCGGTCGAACCCATGAAATCTCTCGACTGATAGGCCGCTCTCTGAGGGCAGTAATAGACGTGAAGAGCCTAGGTGAAAACACCATAGTTTTGGACTGCGACGTGTTACAGGCGGACGGTGGGACCAGGACAGCTGCAATCACTGGAGCGTTTATTGCTCTGGTGGACGCTGTCAATTGGGGAAAGCAAAACGGATTTATTGCAAAATCGGCGACCCCATTACTGGACACAGTTTCGGCAGTCTCGGTAGGCATCGTGGGCGGAGAGCCGATGACCGATCTGGCCTACGTTGAAGACGTTCGGGCTGACACCGACATGAATGTCGTCGTTACAGGCAGGGGGTTATTCGTTGAAGTTCAGGGAACTGCCGAAGCCGCACCGTTTGATAAAAGCGAGCTTGATGCCCTGTTGGCGCTGGCGTTGCAATCAACCAGTGAGCTATCTGCAATGCAGAAAGAATCGCTGGGATCGATTCTGGAGACTCGCTGATGGAGCTGATTTTCGCCACCGGAAATAAGCACAAGCTTGCCGAGGCGGAATTCATTCTCGGGGCGTCATTGCCTCAGCTCAAGCTTTTGCCACACGAAGGACCAGAGCCGGTTGAAAGCGGAGTCACTTTTTTGGAAAATGCGGCAATCAAGGCTCGTGCGGCCTTCGAAGCTACAGGTCAACCGTCTTTTGCTGACGATTCCGGCATTTGCGTGGAGGTGATGGGCGGCTCCCCGGGCATATTCTCTGCAATCTGGGCCGGTGGACGAGACGACGCGGTAAACAGGCAGTTGCTTCTGGATCAGCTGACGGACATTTCGTCTGAGCATCGAACTGCGTCTTTTGTCTGCACCATTGCGCTTGTTGAAGCGTCTGGGGAGACTTTTTTTACCGGAGTTTGGACAGGATCAGTAGCAATGCGCGTTTCTGGTGATGGAGGCTTCGGTTACGATCCAGTGTTCATTCCGGAGGGTTTTGAGGTTACGGCGGCGCAGCTTGAGCCCGAAGTGAAATCCAGCCTGTCCCACAGAGCAATGGCGATGAACCAAATGGCGAGTTTTTTGTCCAAGAGGTAGTGCCCCCAGCAGGATTCGAACCTGCGCTCCCGCCTCCGGAGGGCGGTGCTCTATCCCCTGAGCTATGGGGGCCCGGGGTTATGCCAGCTTACTAGGCGAGCAACTGAAACCTGCTTCCAGGTGCCGAGGGTTAGCGATTCTGAAAACGGGCCAGAACGCTGTGATGCTCTAAGTTGATTTTGACACTCGGTATCGTTCAGGAGACGAATGTTTTTTGACGCGGTGCTTGGGAGGCGAAGCCACGCCATAAAGACCATTGAGGGTATGATTTAGGTTCACAACGGCTCGTGTAAAGCGCCTCACCTTGCCTAAATCTAGGAAATAGCCATGACTCCAGAACAGCTATCTAGTGCGATTCTCAATGCACTTAGTGAGCTGATGGCTGAGGGGGAACTGGCCAGGGCCGAAATTCCAACCTCTGTGGTTGTCGAACGCCCCAAGAATCGCGACCACGGCGATTGGGCGACGAACGTTGCGATGCAGTTGGGTAAGTCCTTCGAAATGACACCTAGGCAATTCGCCGAAATTCTCGCTGCAAAACTGGAAACAGTCGACGGCATCTCCAAGGTGGAAATAGCAGGCCCCGGTTTCATTAACTTGTTCGTTTCGACGGGGGCTTCCGCGTCGCTTGTCAAAAACATTGTCGATCTTGGCGCCGACTTCGGAAGGGGCGACAGCATGGTCGGCGTAAAGCTGAACCTTGAATTTGTCTCGGCGAACCCTACTGGCCCCATTCACCTGGGTGGAACTCGTTGGGCCGCGGTCGGAGACTCTTTAGCTCGAATTTTTGATTTTTGCGGAGCCGATGTCACTCGAGAGTATTACTTCAATGACCACGGTGGCCAGATTGACAGGTTTGCTAGGTCTTTAGTTGCCGCAGCAAAAAATGAACCAGCTCCTGAAGATGGTTATTCTGGACAATACATCCTCGACATTGCTAAAAACGTTATGGATCAAGCCGGAAATGACCTCCTCAGTCTTGAGCCTGAAGCAACTCAGGAAGCATTTAGGTCTGCTGGCGTGGAGCTCATGTTCGCTCAAATTAGACAGTCGCTTCATGGTTTTGGCGTTGATTTTGATGTTTTTTTCCACGAGCACTCGCTGTACGAGTCCGGGGCCGTAGAAAAGTCAATCCTCAGGCTTGGCGAGAAGGGGCACACATTTGTCGCGGAGGGTGCAACCTGGTTGCGCTCGAGTACCTTCGGAGACGATCGCGATCGTGTGATTGTGAAATCTGACGGCTCCAATGCTTACATCGCTGGCGACATTGCCTATTACCTGGACAAGCGAGAACGCGGCTTCGACCAGTGCATTTATATGCTGGGCGCAGATCATCATGGCTATGTTCAGCGCATGATGGCTATTTGCGCGGCTTTTGGCGATACGCCCGGTCAGCAGATGGAGATCTTAATCGGGCAAATGGTGAATTTGGTTCGAGCGGGTCAGCCGGTGAAAATGTCCAAGCGTGCTGGAACGGTAATAACCATGGAAGACCTGGTCGATGCGGTCGGCGTTGATGCCGCCAGATATTCGCTGGCTAGATCATCGATCAACTCAAGCCTGGATGTTGATCTAGAGGTTTTGACAAAAAAGACAAACGATAATCCAGTTTTCTATGTTCAATATGCTCACGCGAGGACCAGGCAGGTTTCCAAGAATGCCTCAGCTCAGCTCGTGGAGCGCAATGAGTTTGTTCCAGAAGCCCTTTCACATTTGAGCGAGCAGAATCTTATTGCTCAACTTGCTCAGTTCCCTCAGGTGGTCGAAACCGCAAGTCAATTCCGTGAGCCGCACCGGGTCGCCAGATATCTGGAAGAATTGGCTGGTACCTATCACCGTTTCTACGACCACTGTCGAGTAATTCCACTCTCGGGGGATCCTGTAGAAACTGTGCATCGGTCCAGGCTTTGGCTCAACGACGCTTGTACACAAGTGCTTGCTAATGGACTTGGGTTACTTGGGGTTAGCGCCCCGGAGAGGATGTAGCTATGAAGAATCCGCTCACGCCTAAGTGGCTGGAGACGCCAGTTGACCTTTCCGAGCTGGACCCAAGAATTTGGCCGAGAACTGCAAAGCGCAATGAACGTGGTGAGCTCTTAGTTGGTGGCCAAACTGCTTCGGACCTAGTTCGCCAGTTTGGCTCTCCGCTATACGTTGTGGACCAAGAGGATTTTGAGTCGCGTCTTATGAGCACGCGCAGAGCCTTTTCAGATGCTGCCCAGAAAATCGGCACGACCGCTAAGTGCTATTACGCTTCAAAGGCCCTTTTGACAACCGAGGTGGTTAGGTGGGTTGACCAAGCTGGTCTTTCGATAGACGTTTCAACGAGCGGAGAGCTTGCAGTGGCCTTGGCTGCGGGAATTGAAGGACCGCGAATCGGACTTCACGGGAACAATAAGTCACTCGTTGAGATCGGCCGGGCTATTTCTGCTGGAGTGGGGGCTATTGTCATTGACTCGGAATTAGAGATCGAGCGCATTGCTTCGGTCGCTAGCGCTCAGGACAAGGTCCAAGCAGTCCGATTGCGCGTAAACACCGGTGTCCACGCATTTACCCATGAATACTTGGCAACGGCGCGTGAGGATCAGAAATTTGGCATTGCGCTAGTTGACGTGCCAGACATGGTCGCGAAGATTCGGTCCCATTCGCAGCTAAAATTTTTAGGGCTTCACTCGCACATCGGATCCCAAATCTTCGTCGTCGATGGCTTCATTGCTGCGGCTGAGCGCCTGCTTGACGTGCACGCGAAGCTTCTAGCCGGTGGAGATGTGCCCGAACTAAATCTCGGTGGGGGTTTTGGCATTAGCTACACGCAGGCCGATCGGCCGTTGCCACTTGATGAAATGGCGGGAAGAATAACAAACGCTGTTGCCCAGAAGTGTGAGCAGCTTGGAATTCCGGTTCCCGCGCTCGCGTTCGAGCCCGGCAGGGTCATTGCCGGCCCGGCCGGAATAACAATTTACTCCGTTGGAACCCTCAAGGATGTCCAAGTAACGGATCAGGGTGCCGCGGCGTCCAGGAAGTATGTAAGCGTTGATGGCGGCATGAGCGACAACATTAGGTCGGCACTTTACGAGGCCGAGTACAGCGCGACAATTGCCTCGCGCTCGTCCGACGCCGAAGCAACGCTGAGCAGAGTCGTTGGTAAGCACTGCGAGTCAGGCGACATCGTCGTGAGGCATGCATTGCTGCCGGCCGATGTCTCGGTTAATGATTTGCTCGCCGTGCCAGCAACTGGAGCGTATTGCTTTTCGCTATCGTCTAACTACAACTATCTGCCTAGGCCAGCTGTTATCGCAGTCAAGGGGGGCAGCGCCAAGGTGCTCATCAGGGCGGAGACCGAGAGAGATTTGCTAGGACGAGATGCCGGCTATGAGCCAGGAGAGGCTTAGAAATGCAAAGCGCGTATAGACCAATCAGAGTTGCCCTATTGGGTGCAGGCTCGGTCGGGTCACAGGTGGCTAGGTTGCTACTTGAGAACTCTGAAGAGCTGGCAAGCCGAGTGGGAACGACCCTCGAACTCTCGGGCATTGCGGTGAGAAACTTAGACGCAAAGCGAGATTTTGATTTGCCTGAGGGGCTGCTGACCGAGGATGCGGAATCGCTGATTCTTGGAAGCGACATAGTAATAGAACTTATCGGAGGCATTGAGCCAGCCAGGTCTTGGATAAAGCTTGCTCTCGAGTCCGGTGCTGACGTTGTTACGGCCAATAAGGCCCTCATCGCAGCCCACGGGCCGGAATTGTTCGGATTGGCCGACCAGCTTGGCGCCCAGCTCTACTTTGAGGCCGCGGTCGCAGGAGCAATACCGATTATTAGGCCGCTGCGTGAGTCTCTGGCTGGCGACAAAATAAATCGCGTCATGGGTATCGTCAACGGCACGACAAACTTCATTCTGGATCGCATGGAGTCAACCGGCGCTGAGTTTAGTGACGCTCTGGAACTTGCGAAGAAGCTTGGTTACGCCGAAGCCGACCCAACCGCAGACATTGAGGGCTTTGACGCCCAGAGTAAGGCGTCGATCATCGCGTCCTTGGCTTTTCACTCAGAGGTTCCGGTCGAGTCCGTTTATCGCGAGGGAATAACAAAGATCACTGCCCAACAAATTAACGCTGCTCGCACAGCCGGTTACGCAGTAAAGCTTCTGGCTATTTGCGAACGCGCCTCAAGTGGGGAAAAAGAAGGAATAGTAATTAGAGTTCACCCGACTTTGATTCCGTTATCGCACCCACTTGCCGCGGTTCGTGGAGCTTACAACGCCGTTTTTGTTGAAGCAGAATCGGCTGGGGAGTTGATGTTTTATGGCGCGGGGGCCGGTGGCAAGGAAACTGCGTCGGCGATTCTTGGCGATCTGGTCAGTGCAGCTAAACGCCATTTGGCAGGAGGCCCAGGCCTCGCGGACTCAACCCATGCGGATTTAGAGATTCTTCCGGTTCAGTCAGTGGTTACTAGATTCCAAATTACTCTCGAGGTGTCTGATGAGGCGGGAGTACTGGCGTCGATAGCCTCAGTTTTTGCCGAGAACGGTGTCAGCGTCGAGACGGTTCATCAGAGCCCGGCGGACAAAGACGCGGCCGCAGTGCTAACCGTGATGACACATGTGGCATTGGAATCCGATCTAGAAAAAGTTGTAGTTGCCCTCAGTAAAAATGTGGCGGTCGTAAACGTGAACTCGGTAATCCGGGTGGAGGGACTCTGATGGCGCACCAATGGCGAGGAGTGATTCGCGAGTACATGGATCGGCTACCATTTGAAAGCGGTGACCCGATAGTGACTCTGGGCGAAGGCGGAACTCCTCTAATCGAGGCTCCTGCTCTTGCGAAATTGCTAGATGTGGGCAATGTCCACCTCAAATTTGAAGGAATGAACCCGACCGGATCGTTTAAGGACCGAGGGATGACCACCGCAGTGTCAAAGGCAAAAGCCCATGGCGCTAAGGCGGTGATAGCTGCATCAACGGGGAACACCTCCGCAGCCGCGGCCGCCTACGCTGTCAAGGCGGGGATGCAGTCAGTCGTATTGGTTCCGGCGGGCAAAATTTCGTGGGGTAAGTTGTCCCAGGCCGTCGCGCACAAAGCAAAGATTTTGCAGGTTCGCGGAAACTTCGATGACTGTCTGCGACTTGCTCGGGAGCTGAGCGAGAACTATCCGGTTTTCTTAGTCAACTCCGTAAACCCGGATCGTCTACAGGGTCAAAAAACAGCGGCTTTTGAAGTGGTTGATGTCCTTGGTGAAGCACCAGATCTTCATGCGATGCCGCTAGGTAATGCCGGCAACATTTCCGCCTACCACCTCGGTTACCGGGAAGAGGTAGCGGACGGAAGAATCAAGAAGCTTCCGAGGCTCTTTGGGATTCAGGCCGAAGGATCTGCTCCTTTCATAAAGGGAGCACCTGTGGCCAAACCAGAAACTATAGCTACTGCCATCAGGATTGGGAACCCGGCGTCTTGGGATTTAGCTCAAGAGGCCAAACGGGACACCGAGGGCGGTTTTGACGCTGTTAGTGACAAGCAGATTTTGTGGATGCATCGATTCTTGTCGCAGGAGTGCGGCGTTTTCGTTGAGCCTTCGAGTGCGACCGGCGCTGCGGGTCTTTATAAGCTCAAGCAGCAGGGAAGCCTGCCGGCGGTCAACACCGTGGTGGTTACAGTTACAGGCCACGGCTTGAAAGACCCCGACTGGGCGCTAAAAGACGAGCGTGGTCGCTCAATAAAGCCGAAAAAGGTTGGAGCAACCGCTGATGCGGTGGCCGGAATCTTGGGACTGGAGCGCGAAAAGTGAAAACAGTAACGGTAAAAATCCCAGCAACAACTGCCAACCTGGGGCCCGGCTTCGACACTCTCGGAATGGCACTGTCATTTTATGACAGCTACGAAGCGGAAGTAGTTTCCTCTGGTCTGGAAATTTCAGTTGCAGGTGAAGGAGCGGGTGACATTCCTTTGGATGAGTCGAATCTGATTTATAAGTCCTTGGCTCTAGTTTTCAACAAGCTCGGCAAAAAAATTCCGGGCCTAAAGATTAGATGCGAGAACAACATTCCTCACGGCAGGGGAATGGGGTCCTCTGGAGCGGCGGTAGCCGGCGGCATCATGCTTGCGGCTGGAATCTTGCAGGATGAGATTGAAATTAGCGAACAGCAGCTATTGGGGTTTGCCACAGAACTGGAGGGGCATCCAGACAATGTTGCGCCCGCACTTTTCGGCGGTTTGACTATTGCCTGGGTTCAGGAAGATGGGGTTCCTCGCCACAAGAAGTTAACGGTTCACCGTGGTGTCTCCCCGCTGGTTCTGGTTCCACCCCATCAGATGTCCACCAAACTAGCCAGAAGCTTGCAGCCGGAATCCGTTCCACATACCGATGCCGTTTTCAACGTATCCAGGTCGGCACTCCTTGTCGCTGCTCTAACTCAGAGCCCAGAGCTGATGCTTGCGGCAACCGAGGACAGATTGCATCAGAGCTACCGATCTAGCGCAATGCCAGAGACATCAGCCTTGATCCAGAAGCTCAGAGATCAGGGCCATCCGGCGGTAGTCTCCGGGGCAGGCCCGTCGGTTTTGGTTTTGGAGGACGATCCGGCAAAACGAATGGCAGCCGTGGCTCTTGTCGAGAGCTCCTTTCCCGACTGGCGAGTTTTAGCCCTTGCAGTTGATGTCAAAGGTGCTAGTCTTTTAGTGCAGTCAGGATCAGGCACCTAAAGCCCGCCACTGTATTTTTCCTTAAGTTTCCACACAACGGCACTTCGCCGCATAGAAATGAGTAATCAAAAACATGGATGAAATCCAACAAGAAAAGCCCGTTCGCCGTTCCAGGCGGGCAACCGGATCTGATTCGTCAGAAACCAAGCCGGCCACCGAGGCTCCAGAGCAGCCAAACAAAACTGCCAAGGCCGACAAGTCTGAGGCACCTGTAGAAGCAGAGACAAAGAAGGCACCGGCTAGACGCCGGACCACAGCTTCGAAGTCAGCTTCTGAAACTTCTGCCGAGAAGGCCCCATCTGAATCTTCCGGCGACAAGGGCAGCTCCAGCAATCCGGATTCGAGTAAAGACAGATCTGATAAGAAGACCGATTCCAGTAACGATGCTGAGGCAAAAACCGGTCAAAAGCCAGAACGTTCAAATAAAGAGGACAGCGAAACCCGAAGCGGTGATCGTGAAAACCAACGAGATAGAGATGACGAGCGTCGCGGTGGTAATCGCAACCGACGCGGTCGTTACCGCGATCGCGATCGCGACCGTGGACGTGGACGTGGACCCCAGGACGAAGCAGAGCCTGAAGTAAGCGAAGATGATGTCCTTATCCCAGTTGCTGGAATCTTGGACGTGCTGGACAACTACGCGTTCCTTCGCACTTCCGGTTACCTTCCAGGCGACAACGATGTTTATGTTTCCTTGGGCCAGGTAAAGAAATACGGTATGCGTAAGGGCGATGCAGTCGTGGGTTCAATTCGTCAACCTCGCGATAACGAAAACAACCAGCGTCAAAAATTTAATGCCCTAGTCAAGATTGAAACTTTGAACGGGCAAACCCTTGAAGAGTCGGCCGAGAGGGTTGAGTTCGGCAAGCTCACTCCGCTTTACCCGGACACTCGCTTGCGCCTAGAGACCGACAACAAGCGCCTCTCGACGAGAATTATTGACCTAGTTGCTCCAATCGGTAAGGGGCAGCGTGGACTTATTGTTTCGCCTCCAAAGGCCGGAAAGACCCTAGTTCTTCAGGCTATTGCCAACGCTATTTCGACCAACAACCCTGAGGTCCACCTGATGGTTGTTTTGGTTGACGAGCGACCAGAAGAAGTAACTGACATGCAGCGCACAGTCAAGGGTGAGGTAATTGCATCCACATTTGATCGACCTGCCGAAGATCACACAACGGTCGCCGAGCTCGCTATCGAGCGCGCAAAGCGTCTAGTGGAGATGGGTCATGATGTAGTTATTTTGCTTGACTCGATCACGAGATTAGGTCGTGCCTACAACCTGAGTGCACCGGCATCGGGCCGAATTTTGTCCGGTGGAGTGGACTCTTCAGCTCTTTATCCACCAAAGCGTTTCTTTGGTGCCGCCAGAAACATTGAATTCGGTGGATCGCTAACTATTTTGGCTACTGCCCTTGTTGATACTGGATCCAAAATGGATGAGGTTATCTTCGAGGAGTTCAAGGGCACTGGAAACATGGAGCTCAGGCTCTCTCGTCAGCTTGCTGACAAGCGAATATTCCCAGCCGTTGACATCAATGCATCTGGTACCAGACGCGAAGAGCTTCTAATGAGCCCACAGGAGACCAAGATTATTTGGAAGCTCCGCAGAGCGCTTGCGGGCCTTGAGCAGCAGCAGGCTCTCGAGCTAGTTCTGAACCGCTTGAAGGAAACAGCGAGCAACGTTGAGTTCTTGCTGAAGCTGGAGAAGTCAATGCCAGTTCCTTCAGATTCCGACGGAGAATAACTTGGTTGATTCGCTTGCGGGCCTAAGGGCTGAGCACGCGAGTTTGCAGGAGCAACTCAGTGACTCGGCTGTGCACACAAACCCTGGCTTGGCTAGGAAGATTAATAGACGCTATGCCGAGCTCAGCGCAATCATGCGTGCCGATGAGCTCGTGCGAAGCTTAGATGACGACTTAGCGGCAGCCAAGGAGCTTTCTAAAGAGGATTCCGCATTTGCTGAGGAGCTTCCCATTTTAGAAAATCAACTTGCCGAAGCAGCTGAAAAACTCAGGAGATTGCTTATACCGCGAGACCCAGATGATGGCAGGGATGTAATTATCGAGGTCAAAGCCGGCGAAGGCGGGGCAGAGTCCGCGCTGTTTGCCGCCGATCTTTTGAGAATGTATTTGCACTATGCGACCTCCAAGGGTTGGAAAGCCGAAGTTCTGAGCAAAACCGAGAGCGATTTGGGTGGGATTAAGGACGTTCAAGTTGCCATTAAGTCAAACGCAACTGACCCCGCACAGGGCGTTTGGGCTCACATGAAATACGAGGGCGGAGTTCACAGGGTTCAACGAGTACCAGTTACTGAAACTCAGGGAAGAATACACACCTCTGCTGTCGGAGTTTTGGCCTTCCCCGAGGTCGATGAGCCTGAAGAAGTAGAGATTTCCCAGAATGACATTCGAATTGACGTCTTTCGCTCCTCGGGTCCGGGGGGCCAGTCAGTTAACACAACCGACTCTGCTGTTCGAATAACCCACTTAGCCACTGGCATCGTGGTTTCAATGCAGAACGAAAAATCCCAGCTGCAAAACCGTGACGCGGCGATGCGAGTTTTGCGAGCTAGGATTTTGGCAGCGCAGCAAGAGGAGCTAAACGCAGAGCTGTCTGCGGCTAGGAAATCGCAGGTTAGAAGTGTCGATCGCTCCGAGCGCATTAGAACTTATAACTTTCCTGAGAACAGGATTGCCGATCATCGCACTGGTTATAAGTCTTACAACCTAGATCAAGTGATGGACGGAGCCTTGGAGCCGGTGGTGCAGTCTTGCATCAAAACCGACGAAGAGGCCCAGCTGGCGGCATTCGGCGATAGCTAGTGCTCGCCTCTACATCTTTGAAACAGGCCGTAGCCTCACTTTCGGCTGCTGGGATTGTATCGGCGGTGGCAGAGGCAGAGCTTTTAATGTGCCATGCTCTGGAAATTTCAAGGGGCGAATTAGCTACCCAGTTAATCCTTGAAACTGAACTTATGGCACCGAGTGGGTTTTTCGATCTAGTAGAGCTGCGCTGCACCAGAGTTCCGTTGCAGCACATAACCGGCAAGGCTCCATTTCGCTCAATTGAGCTCATTGTTGGCAAAGGTGTATTCATTCCGCGCCCAGAGACAGAACAGGTTGTTCAGGTCGCAATTGATTTCCTGGCTCTATTGCCTGGAGAGCCTTTGGCACTGGATATTGGAACCGGCTCAGGTGCAATTGCGATTTCGATTGCCAAAGAGACCAATGCCAAAGTGACCGCGATTGAGTTATCAAGCGCAGCGGCCGAATTTGCTCGGGCAAATATCAGTGCGCTCAAGGCGGATGTGGATTTGCTGGAGGGTGACTTCATGGAGCTAATCGGTGATTTGCCGCAATTCGATCTAATTATTTCTAATCCCCCCTACATCCCCAACACCATGGTTCCGCTTGATGAAGAAGTCAGGGACCATGACCCAGCTCAGGCCCTATACGGCGGGGAAGATGGTCTCGACGTTGTTCGCGACGTTGTAGCTAACACGAAGCTGATTCTGAGAGATGGCGGATTGCTGGTATTGGAGCATGCGGATGGTCAATCAGATTCGATCTGTGAATTACTATTAGAAAATAATTGGCGCAGGATTCAAGTCCACCCGGATCCAACCGGTCGACTTCGCGCCGTCAGTGCGACAGCGTAGCCGGAGGCCGATATGCAGCGAATATATGACTGTTCACTCGACACTGACTTGTTGACGGGATTTAGGCAGGCCAAAGTAGCTTTGCAGCGCCATGAAGTTGTTGTAATACCCACCGATACCGTCTACGGCATTGCTGTGGATGCATTTAGCCACAAGGCTGTTGAGCTTTTGCTCAAAACGAAGGGCAGAGATCGAAGTGTCCCGCCCCCGGTGCTGATTCCAAAAGTTGAAACTCTTTCTGCGTTGGCGACTGACTTGCCATTAGTTGCGAGCAAGCTAGCGGCAGCTTTTTGGCCTGGGGCTCTCACCATGGTTCTTAGGGCTCAGCCATCATTGGACTGGGATTTGGGAGAGACTCGGGGGACAGTAGCACTTCGAGTACCAGATCATAAAATCACTCTGGCCTTACTGGAAGACGTTGGGCCACTGGCGGTATCAAGTGCCAATACCACCGGAAATCCGGCCGCTGTGACGGCGCAGCAGGCATTTGATTATTTCGGTGACAAGGTACCTGTTTACCTAGATGGTGGTGGCAGCCCTAAGGGTGAGGCGTCCACTATTTTGGACTTGACTCAAGTTAGGGATGGCGAAGCAATCCGCGTCTTACGAAAGGGCGCCTTGTCGCTCGAGCGAATCCGAAGTGTGATTGGCGATGTGGAGCTCGAGGTCGACTAGTGCGGGCATATCTCTTGGTCGCCATAATCACGGCAGTGGTTAGTTATTTGGCGACCTGGGCGGTCCGATACTTGGCCAAGCGCTACGACATCACTCCCGCCATCAGGGCTCGAGACGTCCATAAGACACCCACCCCAAGAATCGGTGGGGTTGCAATCTTTATCGCAATCGTGGTCGGCATTATTGTTGCTGGGTCTTTCGGATGGTTCGAATCCGTTTTCAGGGATCCGGGTCCGATTTGGGCAATAGTCGGAGCCGGCGGACTGATCGTTGTGGTGGGCCTACTTGATGATCTAATTGAGCTTGATTGGACAGCCAAAATGGGTGGACAAATCGCGGCGGCCTGGATTTTGGCCTCCAGCGGTGTGCAAATTGTTTCGCTGCCAATTGGCGGTCTAACCGTCGGTAGTTTTGGCGTGTCCCTCGCGATAACTGTATTTGTGGTGGTGCTGGTCATGAACGCAGTCAACTTTATTGACGGGCTTGATGGTCTTGCTGCAGGAGTAGTGGGTATCGGAACCCTGGCCTTTTTCGTCTATAGCTACGTTCTGGCTCAGCAGACGTCACCAACGGACTACTTTTCGATAGCCGGCATGCTTTCGGCGGTTGTGCTAGGCGCAATTGCTGGCTTCCTGCCGCATAATTTCAGCCCAGCAAAGATTTTCATGGGCGATTCAGGGGCGATGCTTCTCGGTCTAATGATGGCTACCAGCGCTATAGCGGTCACTGGGTCTATCGATCCGGCTACCGTCACCAGAAATGACTTGTTACCCGCACTTATCCCATTGGTTCTGCCAGTGGTGATCCTGTTGGTGCCGCTTTTGGATCTTCTCCTAGCCGTCGTGCGAAGGGTGCGCAGGGGTCAATCCCCCTTCGCAGCTGACCGAGAGCACCTGCACCACCAGTTGCAGGACTTGGGTCACTCACATCGGGGCGCGGTGCTTGTTTTTTATCATTGGACTACTGTCGTCTCGCTATGTCTCCTGCTTTTTTTCTGGATCGAAGCCGCTCCAGTTATCATAATTTTTGGGGCATGGATGATCATCGCCCTGATCCACACCTACTGGCCGGTTTTTCGGCGGGTAACTAAAGCAAGGAGCAGTCTTGGCAAATAGTTCGGACACTTTATTTTCCAAAGCCCTAAGGCTCAGCACTTTTTTAGCAGTGGCAATAGCACTTGTTGGCTCACTGCTGGGGTACATCTTTTATCAATTGCCAGGAGTTTTTGCTGCCCTGATAGGCGCTGGCGTCTCGGCTTTGTTTGGGGCAATGACGATCTTGAGCATCTGGTTCGGAGGCAAATTGTCCCTAAATGGTTTCTACGCAATGGTGCTTGGTGGCTGGCTGTTCAAGTTTTTGCTATTCGCAGGAGTCCTGCTCGCTTTGCAGAACGCCGAAGGCTTTGCTGGCCCGGTGTTTTTCTTTGCGGTCGTGGCTACTGTGCTCGGTGGCTTGGCCATAGATTCTTGGTTGGTTCTCAAGGGGAGAGTTCCAACTGTCGGCAATTAGCCACTTTTTTCCGATTTTGCTCCACAAGGCGCCTTACGTCTTTTATACTAAATACAAATCCATGATCATTTCGCGGAGTGAAGTATGCCGCCCGGACCAGGAGAACAACGTTGTTGAGTGCGCTAAGCCTGTTTAGGGCTGAAGATGGGGAGTTCAGTCCCCCGAGCATTTTCGAATTTTATCCCGAAATAGTTGCTTTTGCTGGCACTCCTTTTGCAATCAATCGAATCATGATGATCCGTCTGATTGTCATGGTCCTACTTATTGTGATTTTTTGGCTCTGGACGGCGAAGTTTAATAAGGCTGTTAAGACTGGAAATGTTGTCCCGGGCCGTTTTCAACTGCTCGGTGAGCTGGCGCTAAATTTTGTTCGGAAATCAATTGCTCATGACCAGCTGGGTGAAAAAGATGGAGAACGATTCCTTCCACTTTTGACCACAATATTTTTCATGGTGTTTGGAATGAACATCACCGGAGTTATTCCTTTTGCCAACATAGCCGGAACCTCTGTGATTGGAATTCCCCTTGTTTTGGCAGGGGTGGCCTACGTGACGTTTATTTATGCTGGAACCAGGAAGCACGGCTTGCGGTTCTTCAAGAATTCGCTGTTTCCTTCAGGGGTTCCAAAGCCTTTCTACATTTTGGTTACCCCTATCGAGCTGTTGTCCACTTTCATTTTGCGACCAGTTACGTTGGCGCTTCGACTTCTGATGAACATGATTGCCGGCCACTTGCTGCTGGTTCTTTGTTTCTCCGCAACGCAGTTCTTCTTCTTTCAGGCCGGCGGACTCATGAGCCTATTCGGGGTTGGAACCTTGTTGTTTGGCTTTGCCTTTACTCTCTTTGAGATTTTGGTTTCAGTTTTGCAGGCTTACGTATTTACACTTCTGACTACTGTCTACATCCAGTTGGCATTAGCAGACGAACACTAAACCCCCACGGAAGGAAATAAAGTGGACGCAGTAAACATCGCCGAACTAACCGGCAACATAGCAGTCGTAGGCTACGGTCTGGCTGCAATTGGACCAGGAATTGGTGTAGGACTGGTGGTTTCAAAGACCATCGAATCCATTGCTCGCCAACCTGAGCTAGCAGGACGACTACAGGTCACAATGTGGCTAGGTATCGCCTTCACCGAGGCTCTTGCCCTGATTGGTCTTGCGACCCCATTCATCTTCGTCTAAGAAAGCGATAAAACGATGATTTCCAGAATTCTTGCAGCAGCCGCACCAGAGGGGGCCGAAACGCCTAACCCACTGTTGCCGGCTGACTATGACATTCTCTGGTCGTCAGTTGTCTTCGTAGTTCTTTTGGTGTTCTTCTGGTTCAAGGTTTTGCCTGGATTCAAAAGAATGCTCGACGAGAGGGCACAGGCAATCGAAGGCAGGCTTGCCGACGCCGAAGCTGCGCAGAAAGCGGCTGAAGCTCGCACTGCGGAGGTTGAGGCCGACAAGGCTCAGCTTCGCGCCGAATCGTCTTCGATTAGAGAAGACGCTCGAGCCGAAGGCGCCGCGATTCTCGCGGAGCTAAAGCAGCAGGCGGCTAAGGATGCAGAGCGACTCTCCGATACAACAAAAGCAAGTTTGCTAGCCGAGCGCGACTCGGCAGCTAACGCTCTTAGGGGTGAAATTGGTGCCCTAGCAATCGAACTAGCTTCTCGCATAGTTGGCGAAAAGTTGGACGATGACAAGGTCGCCAATAGGGTCGTTGATGAGTTTATAGCTGAACTAGAAGGCAAGAAGGCGAAGTAAAAGTGGCATCAAGTACGAGGCAGTCAAGGCTATTAGCCGAGCAGGAACTTTCCAAGCTCGGCAAGGTTGGCCTGCTTACGACAAGTGAGCTTTTTGCCGCCACTAATGCTTTGCTTTCAAGCCCACAGCTTCGTTCGGCACTATCGGATCCTTCCGCCCAAGCCGCAGGGAAGTCAAAGCTAGTTGAAGCCGTATTTGGGCCGAAGCTTTCTAAGGAAACCGTTGGGCTACTGGGCAAAATGGCTCAAATGCGATGGTCTGCCACTCGAGACTTGGCGTTAACCGCTGAAGCTTTGGGTGTTCGCGCGGCCGCAGCTGCATCGAAAGACATAGATGTTGTCCAGGCCGAATTGTTTGCCGTCGGCCAACTAGTGTCTTCCGATCCACAGCTAGAGCTAGCGTTGTCTTCGACCAGGGCATCGGTCGAGGCGAAGATGGTTCTGGTTGCAAAGCTTTTGAACAATAAAGCAAGTGAAACAACGGGAATCCTGGCTGGTCAGGCTGTCCACTCGAGAACCTTCAAGCGCTTCGCTGAGGTCCTGGAGCAGTATGGGATGTGGATCGCCGAGTTCGCGGGCGAATCGGTTGCAAATGTTCGGGCTTCAAAAGAGTTGTCCGAAGATCAACTATCAAGATTGTCTGCGGCATTGACGAAGGTTTTCGGTAGAGAGCTTCAACTTAATGTTGAGATAGATCAAGAAATTATCGGTGGATTACACATCACCGTAAACGGTGAGGTCTTGGACGCCACCGTTCTCACAAAACTTCAAAACGCAAGATTGCAACTCGGTTGAGTTGAAACCAACAAGTAAGCAGAGGAACCAATGTCAGAGCTAAAGATCAACCCGAATGAAATTCGGGATGCCCTGAAGGACTTCGTGTCGTCCTATGAGTCAAAGGGGACCGACAAGCAAGAGGTTGGCTACGTCACGGACGCAGCCGATGGTATTGCGCACGTAGAGGGATTGCCGTCCGCGATGGCGAATGAGTTGCTTAAGTTTGCCGATGGCACTCTTGGCTTGGCTCTCAACCTGGATGAGCGTGAAATCGGTGTAGTTATCCTCGGTGAGTTCGGCGGAATCGAGCAGGGTATGGAGGTTCACCGAACTGGTGAGGTGTTGTCCGTTCCTGTTGGTGACGGCTTCATGGGTCGAGTTGTGGACCCTCTAGGCGTGCCTATTGACGGACTGGGTGAGATCAAGGCCGAGGGTCGCCGTGCGCTGGAGCTACAGGCTCCAGGCGTGATGGATCGCAAGTCGGTTCACGAGCCACTACAAACCGGAATCAAGGCTATTGACGCCATGATTCCAGTCGGCCGTGGACAGCGACAGCTAATCATCGGTGACCGTCAGACAGGTAAGACTGCTATCGCGGTGGACGCGATTATCAACCAAGTTGAAAACTGGAAGTCGAAAGACCCCAACAAGCAGGTTCGTTGTATCTACGTGGCAATCGGTCAAAAGGGTTCAACAATTGCCGGTGTACGTGGCGCTTTGGAAGAAGCCGGCGCAATGGAATACACGACAATCGTCGCCTCTCCAGCCTCTGATGCTGCTGGTTTCAAGTACCTGGCTCCCTATACCGGTAGCGCCATTGGTCAGCACTGGATGTATGCGGGCAAGCACGTCCTAATCGTTTTCGACGACTTGAGCAAGCAGGCGGAAGCCTATCGCTCGGTGTCGTTGCTACTTCGCAGGCCACCGGGTCGCGAGGCCTACCCAGGCGACGTTTTCTATCTTCACTCCAGATTGCTGGAGCGTTGCGCAAAGCTTTCAGACGCAATGGGTGCCGGATCGATGACTGGTCTACCAATCGTGGAGACAAAGGCCAACGACGTATCCGCATTCATCCCGACCAACGTGATTTCTATCACCGATGGTCAGATTTTCTTGCAGTCGGACTTGTTCAACGCAAATCAGCGACCAGCTATTGATGTTGGTATATCGGTTTCCCGTGTTGGTGGAGCCGCTCAGCAGAAGGGCATCAAGAAGGTTTCTGGAACCTTGAAGCTTGAACTGGCTCAGTACCGAGCCCTTGAAGCATTTGCAATGTTTGCTTCTGACCTTGATGCTGCAAGCCGGAAGCAGCTTGCACGCGGTGCGAGGCTGACAGAGCTCTTGAAGCAGCCTCAGTATTCTCCCTACCCAGTTGAAGACCAGACAGTCTCAATCTGGGCCGGCACTGCAGGCTTGCTTGATGAGTTGCCGGTAGAAGACGTCCTGAGGTTTGAGCAGGAGTTCTTGGATTACCTGAAGCGCAACTCGAAGGCCCTGACAACCATCCGCGAGACTGAGAAGCTAGAAGATGACACCATCAACGAGCTCAAGAAGGCGATGGATCAGTTCAAGAAGATGTTCCAGTTGCACACCGGAGAGCCACTAATCGGCTCGGGCAAGGACAACGTCGAGGCGTTAGCCGACGACGAAATCGACCAAGAGAAAATTGTTCGCCAAAAGCGATAGAGACAGGTAAGGGTTAGGTTATGGGATCGCAACTTCGGGTCTATAGGCAGAAAATAAAGTCTGCCAAGACGACCAAGAAGATCACCCGTGCCATGGAGTTGATCTCTGCATCGAGAATCCAGAAGGCACAGCAGCGTGTGAGCGCGTCAAATCCGTATACCCGGGCTGTTAACAAGGCCGTTTCTGCCGTTGCGACTTACTCCGATGTTGATCACCCACTGACTCGAAAAATTGAGTCACCAACACGTTCCGCAATTGTGGTGTTCACTTCTGACCGAGGCCTCGCAGGAGCCTTTTCTTCGTCTGTTCTAAAAGAAGTTGAGCAGCTTACGAAACTTCTCAAGGATCAGGGGCAAGAGGTTCTTTACTATCTTGTCGGGCGCAAGGCAGTGGCGAATTTCAAATTTCGCCAGCGTGCAGCGCAGAAGGTGTGGACCGGCGGGACCGACGTACCTACCCTGGAAACCGCTCGCGAGATTGCAAATGAAATAACTGAACTTTTCATCAAGCCCACTGAAGACGGTGGCGCTGACCAGATTTATCTTGTGGGAAATCAGTTTGTATCGATGATGGTCCAGGAGCCAAACACCACCAGGTTGCTGCCCCTAGAGATCGTTGAACAGGAGGCTGAGGAGAGCGAAGTTCACCCGCTCTACGAGTTTGAGCCTGAGGTGGAAAAGGTTCTGGACAGCTTGCTTCCTGTTTACATAGAAAACCGCATCTACAACAAAATGCTGCAGTCGGCGGCTGCCGAGCACGCCGCGAGACAAAAGGCGATGAAGAGCGCAACAGACAACGCTGAAAAACTAATACTGAACTACACCAGGCTCTCCAACCAGGCGCGTCAGGCAGAGATCACCCAGCAGATTTCGGAAATTGTTGGAGGCGCAGACGCGCTCTCAACGGTGTCCGAGGACTAAGAAAGAGAAAACATAATGGCCGAGAGCACAAAGACCGCAACGGGTCGTATCGCGCGAGTCAACGGACCGGTGGTAGACATCGAGTTTCCGCATGATTCCATCCCGGAAATCTACAACGCCCTGACCACAGAGGTAGCCTTTGGAGACCAGAAGAGCACCTTGACTCTCGAGGTTGCTCAGCACCTAGGTGATGACCTTGTTAGAGCGATTGCCATGCAGCCGACGGATGGTCTAGTCCGCGGTGGGGTAGTGCACGACTCTGGGAGCCCAATCATGGTTCCAGTTGGTGATGTTACCAAGGGCAAGGTTTTCAACGTTCTAGGCGAGATCTTGAACGGCAAGCCTGGCGAAAAGTTTGAAATCAAGGAGCGTTGGCCGATCCACCGCACGCCTCCTCCTTTCGACCAGCTGGAGTCCAAGACTCAGATGTTCGAGACAGGCATCAAGGTCATTGACTTGCTAACCCCGTACGTTCAGGGTGGAAAAATTGGTCTATTCGGTGGTGCCGGTGTAGGCAAGACCGTTTTGATTCAGGAAATGATCTACCGAGTTGCCGAGAACCACGACGGTGTATCGGTATTCGCTGGTGTTGGTGAGCGTACTCGTGAGGGTAACGACTTGATCGAAGAGATGGCAGAGGCAGGCGTCTTGGAGAAGACTGCCCTGGTCTTCGGCCAGATGGATGAGCCACCTGGGACCCGTCTACGTGTCGCGCTTTCGGCGCTGACCATGGCAGAGTACTTCCGCGACGTTCAAGGTCAGGACGTGTTGCTTTTCATTGACAATATCTTCCGATTCACTCAGGCCGGAGCCGAGGTATCGACACTGCTTGGTCGTATGCCGTCGGCCGTTGGATACCAGCCGAACCTGGCGGACGAGATGGGTCTATTGCAGGAGCGCATTACTTCGACCAAGGGCCACTCGATCACGTCACTGCAGGCCATTTATGTTCCTGCCGATGACTACACCGACCCGGCCCCAGCGACCACCTTCGCTCACTTGGACGCAACCACTGAGCTAAGCCGTGAGATTGCGTCTCGTGGTCTTTACCCAGCCGTGGATCCACTGACTTCGACCTCTCGTATTCTGAGCGCCGCCTACCTGGGCGACGAACACTACAACACGGCTATTCGAGTCAAGGCCATACTTCAGAAGAACAAGGAGCTCCAGGAAATCATCGCCATTCTGGGTGTTGAGGAGCTTTCCGAGGAAGACAAGATCACCGTTTCAAGGGCGCGACGCATGGAGCAGTTCTTGAGCCAGAACACCTTCATGGCGACCAAGTTCACAGGTGTTGCTGGATCGACCGTGCCGCTAAAGGACACCATCGAAGGCTTCACTATGATCGCCGATGGAGAGCTTGATCACGTGCCAGAGCAGGCCTTCTATAACTGCGGTGGCATTGATGACGTGATGAAGGCCTATGAGCGCATCAAGAAAGACCTCGGCTAGTGGCCAACCTCATTCAGGTGAATTTAGTTGCCGCGGACCGCGAGATTTGGTCCGGCGAGGCATCTATGGTCATTGCTAAAACCTCCGAGGGCGAGATCGGATTACTTGCTGGGCACGAGCCCATGCTTGCGATTCTGATTCCTGGCTCAATCAGGGTCACGACAGCCGACGGTGGCAAGGTCGTTGCCGAGACCGAAGCCGGTGGATTTTTGTCGATGGAGCATGACACTCTGACTCTCGTGGTCAGGGATGCTCACCTAGTTAGCTAATTGCTAGTTCTACTGCCGCCGTCGGAGACCAAGCGTCCCGGCGGCGTTGGTGTGTCCATAGATAAGGCCGCAATAATTTGGGCGGCCCTGGATCCTGCAAGGGATATAGCGATTAAAGCTTTAGTTCAGCTTTGCCAGGACGAAGAGGCTGCTGCAAAGTCTCTAAAGCTTGGCAAGACAAACAGAAAAGACATCCAGGCAAATCTAGCGATCATGACCTCCGGCACAATGCCTGCGCTCCAGCGCTACACCGGTGTGCTGTATGACGCGCTCGGTTACGATGAGCTTTCCAAGAACGCGCTTCAACGAGCACAAAATCAAATGTTTATACAGTCTTCTTTGTTTGGTCTCATTCCGGCTCTTGAGCGGATTCCCTACTATCGGCTTTCCGCAGGCTCTGTGCTTCCGGGTGTCTCTCTTTCCAAGCTGTGGACAGCTGCCCATAGGGATGTCTGGCCGAGGCTCACGGGTCAAATTCTGGATATGAGATCCAAAGCATATGTTTCTTTGAATCCAATTCCCACAGACAGGGACTCTTTTTTCGTGGAGGTGTTAGATGCCAACAGCGGCAAGGCATTGAATCACTTCAATAAAAAGGCAAAGGGCACTTTGGCCAAAGTCATCCTGGAGGCAGGACTTGAGTCCAGCTCAGAGATACCGAAAGTTGCGAAGCTTGCCGGCTTGGAGGCCAGGGTTTCAGGGCGAACAGTAGAGTTGTTCGTGCCAGCAGGCTTTTAGTCGCTCATCTCCGAGACAGCGGGTTCCTTCTGATTCAAATCCATCGGAAGCATGACCATCGGTTCGGGAAGTTCAATAACTCCCTCTTCCAAGGCAATCACCGAATCGAACCAACCCTGGTCGTTGAAGAGCACATATCCTGGCACCAGCCAGTAGTTTCCCCGCGAGTCCCAAACTGACAACATCGTTGCTTCGGCCCGTTCAACGGTGAGCTGGATAATTTCTGGCTCATAGTTTTGATTTGGATCCTCTATGTACGGCTCGTCGATTTGAACAGCATCTGGGTCCGTGGCAGGTGCTGTCCTATCCTCTGAGTAGGGTTCGGACTGAACCTCGTCGCTAATTTCAGCTTCTGCTGGTTCGCTGCTTGCCGTTCTTGAATCGGCTGTCATTTGACCCTCAAGCGCTCGGTAGAAGCGCTCAGGAGGGCTTCCATACCAGCGTCCCTCCGATATGCGGCTGACCGCATGGACGGCAGAAACTGTATCGAATGAACCTCTGGCGACCAACTCAATGTTATGGCTGGAGAAGTAGGTCAGTTTTCCATCCATTCCCCAGTTCAAAGATGTCTGTAGGCCGCTGTCTATGCCCGCGGTCAGGTAGGGGAGGGACGCGTAGGCTCCCCAATCGTCGCGGTAAATGGTTATGGAATCCGCTTGAAAATCTAGACCCATTGCCTGCAGAAGTGCAGTCGTTTCGCTCCGAAGCTCTGAGGCCGAGGGGATTAGCTCGGGGGTCGGCTGAGGCTCACAGGATCGGAATTCGTCATTTGAAGTTTCCATTGCATCTTCCGCGCAGCCATATTGGTAATTGGTCCAATTTGAGAACGACCAAGTACCGGTTCCGCTCCAGTAGATGTTTAGCGATGCGCTTTCTTCAGTTATCGAATAGCTTGGATAACTATCGTCTGACCACTCGTCACGAACTGGTTCGCCAGTAACCCCAAAGAGAATGCTCATTTCTTTCAAGATCCCTAAGGGGTCGCCCACAAGGTTTCCCTGAAAAACTTGACCGTTACCAGCCTTGTCGCTGACTGCTGGCCCAGCGATGTATTCGTAGCTAATCCAGCCGGGCCAATAACCCAAGGACTCTGTCATGTCTGAGGAGCTCGCGGCACTGGAGCTCAGCTTCTCGCCGCCGCCTGACGAATTTGCGACGGTAAACAAAGGGGAAGGCGTCATGACCGCGGGCAAAGTTATAGCAAGCGCAACCGCTGTAACCGCCAGCGATACGCTTCCAACTCCGAGCCCGAGCCTTAGGCCGCGAAAGCCGAATTGTCGGCGGGGTTTCCCAAGAGAAGCCCGGGTAACCACTGTGTGATCCAGTTCGGGGGAGTCTCTCCCAGGATCAGCCGAGGCGATTCTTTTTTGGAGCTCAAAATCTTCGTTCATGTCAGGTATGCGTAACCAACTACCGAATATTTTCAAGAGTCAGTAAATCTTTTAGTTTTTGCTTCGCCCGGGTTAGCCTGATGGCCGCGGCATTTTCGGACACTTCGAGCACTTTTGCAATTTCTGCATTTGAAAGCCCTTCCAGCGCCCAAAGCGAAATTATTTCCCGCTCCGCCGCAGTCAGGCCAGCAAAGGCATCGCTTAGTTCTATGTCTGCCAGGGCGATTGATTCAGCGGAAGGTGCTGCGACTGGTTCTGCGAGCCTCGCCAAGATGCCCTTCCGACCTGCCTGCTTTCGGTGAAAGTTGGAAACCAGATATCGAGCCGTTTTGTAGAGCCATGGCAATTCGAAACCTTCAGGAATTTGCTCTTTCTTGCTCCAGGCAATCTCAAAAAGATCCGAGGCTAAATCCTCAACATCGATAAATGGCACTCGCCGAGAGAGATATGCACTGACCATCGGCAACTGAGCGCGAAACACTCGGTTGAATTCCTCTGGCGACATATAACTCCTCTAACTAACAAATGTAGTCAGTCCGCAGATATTTTCAGTTTGATAAAAAGCAATTTACTGAGTGATCTTTGACCATGCCAGTCGACTGCATAAGCGCATACATGGTCGTGGACCCCACAAATTTAATTCCGAGCCTTTTGAGCTCTTTACTTAGGGCGTCGGATTCTGGGCTGGTTGTGATCGATTCTTGAGACCTGCCGGAGGACGACAATTTAGGGGCGAATGACCAAAGAATTTCGGTTAGGTCCAGGGACCCTTCAAGGATTATTCGAGCATTACCCACGGCGGCGGATATTTTGGCCCTATTCCTGATTATGCCCTTATCGGACATAAGCTCTTCGATATTTGATTCGTCAAAGCCTGCAACTTTTTCTAGTTCAAAGTTTTGGAAGGCTAAGCGGAAGCCCTGTCTTCGTTTCAGAATCGTGAGCCAGCTCAATCCCGACTGAAACCCTTCGAGGGTCATTTTTTCGTATAAGTTTCGCTGCCCCTTGAGTTCTCTGCCCCACTCGTAATCGTGGTAGTCGATGTAAATCTGATCCGAGCTGACCCAGGGGCACCTGACGAGATCTTGAGAACCGCCGTTCATTCTTTGAACTGAATCTGCTCAAAGGCCAACAGCCAACGCTTGGTAACCAGGCCCTCGCCACCGGAGTAACCAGTAATCCGCCTCTGCGCACCCAAAATCCGGTGACAACCAACCAGCAGTGGCACGGGGTTGGCGCCCACGGCCCCGCCAACGGCGCGGACTGCCCTGGGGTTTCCAACGGCTAAAGCCAGCTCTGCGTAGGTCTTCTGGTCGCCGAAATCAAGCTTGGCTATTTGCGCCCAGACTGCCAGCTGGAAATCAGTCCCAACTATGTCTAATGGAACAGAAAAGCCCTTCTCGGAACCCTGGAAGTATTCGGAGAGCTGATCGGCCGCATCTAAAGCAAAGCGGTGTGCCTTGGCCGAGTCCGAAAATTCAATTCGAACGGAACCAGGAGGCAAGATTTCTATTTGAGAGACACCAGACTGGGTGGCCCCGATCGAAATTTTACCTATGGGGGATTTGATGAGCTTGAGCGACGATAGTTCTGTCATGTCAAGAAGTATTGCAAAGTTTCCGGCAGGTCCTGAATTTAATTACCAGGCCCTGTGGAAAAATCACAAAATTAGAGTCTCTTGCCGGCCTCTATTAGGACTGACCTAAGTATTTGTTCGATCTCCTCGAATTCCTTCGGGCCACAAGTAAGGGGAGGAGCGAGCTGAATGACTGGATCGCCACGATCGTCAGCTCGGCAGTACAGCCCTTGCTCGTAGAGAGCGCCATTCAAGAACCCTCGGAGAATTTTCTCAGACTCCTCTCGGGTGAGAGACTCCTTAGTCTCCTGATTGCGAACTAGCTCGATCGCGAAGAAGTAACCATCGCCTCTAACATCTCCGACAATTGGCAGGTCCTTCAGCTTTTCGAGTGTCTTGCGGAAGATAGGAGAGTTGGTGCGGACGTTGTCCACCAGTCTCTCCTTGTCATAGATGTCTAAGTTTGCCAATGCCACGGCGCACGCTACCGGGTGGGCTGCAAAAGTGTAGCCATGGGCAAGAGTGACGGTTCCCTCATTGAAAGGAGTGAAGTATTTTTCCTTTATGAATAGGGCACCGAGCGGTGCGACACCGGAAGTAATTGCCTTGGCGGTGATCATCATGTCTGGGTTTATCTCGTATCGCTGCGATCCAAACATTTCTCCGGTGCGGCCAAAGCCGGTAATGGTTTCATCAGCGACCAATATCACGTCGTACTTATCGCAGATTTCACGGATGCGCTTGAAGTAGCTTTTTGGGGCGGTGAAGCATCCGCCGGCGTTTTGAATTGGCTCGACAAAGAATGCCGCGACCGTATCGGGGCCCTCGAACAAAATCACTTCTTCGAGACGGTTGGCGGCCCAGAGAGCGAATTCATCCTCAGTTTTGAAACGTGAATCTGCACGGTACCAGTTGGTGTTTGGGATGCGGAATGTCGATGGAACGAGGGGCTCAAACATCTGCTTGAAGGCGGCAATTCCAGTTATTGAAAGTGCACCGTGGCTGGTGCCGTGATAGGCAGTCTGTCTAGAAATTACCTTGTGCTTTAGGGGCTTACCTGTCATTTTGAAATACTGCTTGGCAATTTTCCAAGCGGATTCCACTGCTTCGCCACCACCGGTGGTAAAAAAGATTCGGGTCATGTCCTTTGGAGCATATGAAATCAATCGCTCCGCAAGCTCCACAGCTCTTGGATGGGCGTAGGACCAAAGCGGCATGAAATCGAGCTCCATGGTTTGCTTGGCCGCCGCGTCGGCTAGCTCCTGCCTACCGTGTCCAGCATTGACGGTGAAGAGCCCTGATAGTCCATCGATTACTCTTCGACCTTTTGAATCAGTTAGGTAGTGACCATCGGCCTTTTGAATGATCGTCATGTCAATTTTTTTGTATGGGCTGTGCCTTGTGAAGTGCATCCAAAGGTGCTTCTTTGCACTCTTTTGAAGCGCCTTGTCACCGATTTCTTGACCGGCTGCCATGGCATGGACTATCGGGAACTCCGACGTGGATGCTTTTGAAACGTGGCTTTTTTTCTTTGAACTGAACAGACCCCTTAGGGATTTAGTCTTGTTGTTCTCCTGGATTGCCATTTCATATCACTTCTTACCTTTTTTAGTGGGAGAGAAACTCGTCATCGAGTTCCCCAGTTGTAGTGCTGCTTTTCTAGCTTTAGGTAGACAAAACTTTCCGCGGAAATAACTCCGGGCAATGCTCGTATTTGTTCATTGATAAGGGCCAGGAGAGCGTCATCGTCCTCGCAGACAGCCTCCGCCATGATGTCGAAGCTCCCGGCTGTAAGTACCACGTAGTCAACAGATGTAATTTCAGCCAGCGACTTAGCTACGACCAGAGCGTCTCCGGAGCACTTGATTCCGATCATCGCTTGCCTCGAAAAACCTAGAACAAGAGGGTCTGTTACCGCGACAATTTGCATAACTTTGGCTTCGGTAAGTTTTTGGACTCTTTGTCTGACAGCGGCTTCAGATAGACCGACAACCTTGCCTATTTCCGCATAGGACTTCCTGCCGTCATGCTGCAGCTCTTCGACGATGAGCTTAGAAGTATCGTCGAGTTGCGACCGGCGGGTCCTTAGAGTTTTGGACATACCGCCAGTATCACACTTTTTTGAGCCACAAATGCGCTTTTCCGCCGAATTAGTGTCAATTTGTTACGTAATCGGTACACTTTGGAAACTTGAGGGCTGAAATGCCTATTTGGGTTTAGAGTCTTAGGGGAATAACTCAAAGAGGAGTGGTGCAGAGTGACCGTAAAAAAATTGCAAAACTTTATTGGTGGCAAGTATCAGTCGCCCCTTAGTGAGAGCGTCAGCGACGTTATCGACCCTTCGACCGAGCAGGTTTACGCGCATGCTCCAGTGTCTAGCGCTGCTGATGTTGACCACGCCTATAAGGTCGCGGCCAAAGCTTTCGAGACTTGGTCGCAGACAACCCCTTCCGAACGGCAACTAGCACTTTTTCGAATTGCGGATGCGCTTGAGGCGAGAGCCGAAGAAGCGGCTGACGTTGAGTCTGAAAATACTGGTAAGCCTCGAACTACCTTGGTTGACTATGAAATTGGACCTTCGGTTGACCAGATTAGATTTTTTGCGGGGGCAGCCAGGAACTTAGAGGGCAGGGCAACTGCCGAATACTTGCGGGATCACACTTCGTCTATAAGAAGAGAGCCAATCGGCGTCATAGGCCAGGTGACTCCGTGGAATTATCCCTTGAACATGGCAGTCTGGAAGTTCGCGCCGGCTATTGCCGCGGGAAACACAATCGTTCTAAAACCCTCAGATACGACCCCGGCCTCTACCTTGCTCCTTGCCGAGATCGCGAGCGAGTTCTTACCTGAGGGCGTCTTCAACGTTGTTACCGGTGATCGGGACACCGGTCGGGCAATGATCGAAAACCAAATACCTCAGATGGTTTCCATCACTGGCTCGGTGCGCGCAGGCATGGAGGTAGCAAAGACCGCTTCCAGCGATCTCAAACGCGTCCACCTGGAACTAGGCGGGAAGGCTCCGGTGATAGTTTTTGCCGACGCCGATTTCCAGAAGGCTGCCGAGGGCATCGTTGCCGCAGGCTTCTTCAACGCGGGTCAGGATTGCACCGCGGCTACAAGATTGCTGGTTCAGGAATCCGGATATGACGATTTCATGACTGCGCTTATTGCGGAAGTAAAGATAAACGCAAAGGTTGGAATGCCGAGTGAGCCAGATATCTTGTTTGGTCCTGTTAACAACGCTAATCAACTGGCTCGGGCTCAGGGTTTCATAGACCGGTTGCCTGATCACGCCAAGATTGAAACTGGCGGATCACGAATGCCCGGCAGCGGCTACTTTTTTGAGCCCACTGTCTTGTCTGGTCTAAAGCAGACCGACGAGCACATTCAGGACGAAATCTTTGGACCAGTTATGACAGTCCAGAAATTCACGGACGACGCTCAAGCTTTGGAGTGGGCAAATGACATTAGGTACGGTCTGGCATCTTCGGTCTGGACCACTAACCACACGAGGGCGATGCGTTTCGCTAAGTATCTAGATTTTGGAACTGTGTGGGTAAACACTCACATTCCCTTAGCCGCGGAAATGCCGCACGGCGGTTTTAAGCACTCTGGATACGGTAAAGATCTGTCGCACTACGGCTTCGAGGACTACACCAGAATCAAACATGTAATGCACTACATAGGTAATTAAAAGTAAAGATTAGATTTCGTTGCCTCTTTTTTTGTGAAAGTTGTGCAAAGCTTTCAATTGCCTTTGGACCCTCAAGGAAATAGGTAGTGAATAACCGATAATCGCAGGAAGCTGCGCAACCTAGGAGAATGCTATGAAGCGAGGACTACCTCAAGACCCAATGCTTGCTCAACTTGTTCAGATGGCTAGACAGCATCAGATCTCTCGCAGAGCGGCTCTTGCCGGCGTGGGTGGAACTGCTGCGGCTCTGTCGCTGGCATCGTGTGCCGCTGCGGAAGAGACAGTTGTTGCGGCTACCGATCTTTCTGACAGCGAGAAAGTACTTGTTTGGCACAATTGGGCGGCCTACATGGACGAAGACGATGATGGCAACTACCCAACTTTGCTTCGATTCCAAGAACAGAGCGGAATCACCGTTGATTACCGCGTTGAGATTGATGACAACGACACTTGGTACGCCAAGGTCAAGGACCAACTAGAGCTTGGACAGGACATCGGCGCAGATGTTGCTTGTCCAACCACTTGGATGGCAGCCCGCCTTCGCGGTCTTGGATACCTTCAGGCGCTTGACAACGCAAACATGCCAAACAAGGTGGCAAACCTAGCTCCTGGCTACCAAGGAAACCCGGATGACCCGGACCGCGTTTACTCGATTCCTTGGCAGGGTGGATTTGCTGGAATTGGCTACAACAAGCAGGCCTACAAAGAGGCAACCGGTAAGGATGCGCCTGCAACCATGTCTGACCTTTGGGCTGCGGAGCTAATGGGACGCGTAGGTTTGCTCTCCGAGATGCGCGACACCGTTGGGCTTGTTCTGTTGAGCCAAGGAGTAGACATTGCCTCCGCGGACAGCCTCACGGAGGATGCTTTCAATGCAGCCCTCGAAGAGATCAAGGCCCAGATTGACAGCGGCCAAATCTACAACGTCCGTGGAAATAGCTATCTTGACGACCTAACAACCGGAAATATCATTGCTGCAACTGCTTGGTCCGGTGACATCACTGTCATCAACTACGAAAGCGGCACAGACGAAGACCCAGAACCATTCGGCTTTGTCTTCCCTGAATCCGGAGCGACTCTCTGGGCCGACGAGTTCGTAGTGCCAATGGGCGCAACTCACAGGCGCAATGTTGAGGCGCTAATCGAGTACTACTACGACCCTGTAAACGCAGCTGAACTTGCTCTCTGGGTGAACTACATCACACCAGTAGTTGGGGCCAAGGAAATTGCTGCCGAAGCCGATCCAGAACTGGCAGAAAACCAGTTGATTTTCCCGAACGCTGAGACTCTGGCTAAGAGCCATTCTTTCCGGAGCTTGACCGGACCAGAGGAGCAGCGTTTCTCAGCGGCTTGGCAAAACCTTCTTCTAGGTTCCTAGGTGGCCACTGAGTTCATAGCCAGAGGTCAAGATCTGGAGCTAAAAGGTATTCGCAAGGAGTTCCCCGGTTTTGTTGCGGTTGACAATCTCAACCTCAAGATTCCGGCCGGGGAGTTCTTTGCTCTTTTAGGCCCATCGGGCTGCGGTAAGACAACGACGCTGCGCATGATTGCAGGGCTTGAGAGCCCTTCGAAGGGTGAAATCTTACTCGGCGGCAAGGATATCGCCGGCATGAAGCCTCATGAGCGACCAGTTAATACGGTTTTTCAAAACTACGCGCTGTTTCCTCACATGAGTGTTTTAGAAAATGTGGCTTTCGGAATCAGGCAACGTAAGCTTACGGACCCGCTTTCAAAGGCGGAAAAAGCTCTTGCGATGGTGGAGCTTGAACATCTGGCCCAGCGCAGGCCACAGCAATTGTCCGGTGGCCAACAGCAACGCGTCGCTCTTGCACGCGCCCTGGTTAACCGTCCGTCTTTGCTTCTGCTGGATGAGCCACTGGGCGCACTGGATCTCAAGCTTCGTCGCCAAATGCAGATTGAGCTTAAGGCGATTCAGATGGAAGTCGGGCTTACCTTCTTACACGTGACTCACGATCAGGAAGAAGCCATGGACATGGCCGATACCGTGGCGGTCATGAATCAGGGGCACATCGAACAACTTGGTGCCCCCGAGGTCCTATATGACCGGCCTAAGACGGCCTTCGTAGCCAAATTCTTGGGTCAATCGAACATGTTTGTTGGCAAGGTCACCGAGACCAACCCCGAGACCACAAGCATTGAGTACAAGGGTAAGAAAATTACCGGCTTGACCAAGAGAAGTGAAAAAGTAACGGGCGTTATCGCAATCGGAGTGAGGCCCGAAAAAACCTACTTCCATGAGACTCAGCCAATCGATAACCCCGGTCTAAACATTTTGGGCCCAGGAGAGATAACTGACATTCGATTCACTGGAGTTTCCAACCAGTATCAGATAGACATTCCGGGCGTCGGAGTTATGACTGTTTTTGCTCAAAACGTCGGCCGTTCTCCGGTCGTGGAGCTTGGGGCACAAGTTTATGTCAGCTGGAAAATTGAGCACAGCTTTGGGCTGTCCGATCTTCCATCCGGGGTAGAAGAAGAGCACTAATGGCGTTCGTGGCATTTGGGTCACAGGCTCCAGCTAAGGAGCAGGGGCCTTCCAAGACCGGTCGGGTAGCGCTTTTTTTATTGCTGCCAGGCCTGTTCTACTTAGCTCTATTTTTTATCACGCCTCTGGTGTCTCTGATCATCACCTCCTTGAAAGCCCCCAGTCCCACCGGGGCAATCGGAAGGTATGACTTAGGCCTCGAATTCGGTAACTACGTGTACGCGGTTACTCAGTATGCTCCCCAGATTTTTCGATCGTTTAGCTTCGCAGTTCTTGCAACAGTGATCGCCCTGGCTATTAGTTACCCCATTGCTTATTTCATCGCCGTCAAGTCAAGAAACAGGCCACTTCTCAAGGGCATTTTGCTAACCCTGGTGGTGGCACCGTTCTTTATCTCGTTTTTGTTGCGAACCTTTGCGTGGAAGCAGATTTTCTCTAACGATTCGCTGGTCGTCAACGTGCTTAAGGACATCGGCATTTTCGGAGCGGACAGTTACATAATTGGCACAAACTTCGCGGTGGTTTTTGGTTTGGTTTATAACTTCATCCCGTTTATGACACTGCCGATTTACGCCAACCTAGATCGACTTGACTTGAGCCTGGTTGAGGCCGGGTCTGACCTCTATGCGAGTCCGTCGAAGACTTTCCGGAAGATAACCCTTCCCCTGTCACTTCCAGGAGTTATCTCCGGAACCCTTTTGACATTCATCCCGATTAGCGGAGACTACGTTGTCGCTAGCAGGGACTTCTTGGGAGGCCCAGACACTGCGATGATCGGCAACGTGGTCGAGGCCAACTTCCTAAGAATTCAGGATTACCCGACGGCATCAGCAATCTCAGTAATGCTGATGGCGACGATCGTGGTCTTTGTCTCAGCATATGTTCGACGCAGTGGAACGGACGACTTACTATGACCCGTTTCTCGCTGGGCAAGTACCTACTTCCAACTTACGTGTTCTTGACCTTTTTGTTCCTGATGGTTCCAATCGGATACACATTCGCGTTTTCCTTTAACGATTCGATTAAGTCGAACATAATCTGGCGCGGCTTCACTTTTGATAACTGGCTGAACGTGTGTGATCAGGCAGGTGTCTGTGGGGCTTTCGGTAATTCTCTGCTAGTGGCTATCACTGCAACTGCAGTCTCCACCGTCCTCGGAACAATGATCGCAATCGCCTTAGTGCGGTACCGTTTCAAATTCCGCAGCGCTACCAACTTGCTACTGTTTTTGCCCCTGGCAACCCCCGAAGTCGTAATGGGCGCAGGCCTGGCAGCTCAGTTCCTAGACTTCGGTTGGACAAAGGGTCTAGCCACAGTGATTATTGCTCATGTCATGTTCACCTTGAGCTTTGTTGTGGTGACCGTGAAAGCCAGGGTCGCAACTTTGGACCCAGCCTTAGAGGAAGCTGGACGCGATCTTTATGCGTCTCCAATACAGGTGTTTTGGAAGATTACTTTCCCGCTGTTGCTTCCCGGAATTCTTTCGGCGGCCATGCTCGCGTTCGCCTTGAGTTTTGATGATTTCATCATTACTCAATTCAACTCAGGATCGGTCGACACTTTCCCCAAGTTTGTCTACACAGCGGCAGCCAGAGGTATCCCACCCGAGGCAAACGTAGTTGGCTCGTTTGTCTTCATTGTCGCTATCGCAATTGTTATAGCGGTGCAGGTTAGGTCGGCGATTAAGAAGCGAAAGCTACTTAGCAAATAGCAGTTCCACAGCATCGCGAAAATGGCGATGATGCTTTTCGATGTCGACAGCAGTCGTGTCGGGTGAAACTAAGACCATATTGTGAAACGGCGTCATCAGAATCCCCTGGTTGATCGCGTGAAGCTGAAGGAACTGACCTAATTCAAAGTCCTCGGCAGCCGCAGCTTCCGCTCCAGTCGTAGGCGCGGTTTTCCTAAAGCTATATTCGCCTCGACAGCCAATGCGGGAAACTTGCCATGGGAGCTGATATTCATCGATGGTGGCCTGAATGTTGTCCTGCCAAGTCACTGCCAACTGCTCCATTCGCGAGAAGTTCTTTGGGGTCAGCACCTCCTCGAGGGTGGCGCGGACTGCGGCCATTGAAAGGGCGTTCCCGGCTAGGGTTCCGCCGACACCTCCAACGTCAATGCTCTCCAACTCCAAGCTGTCGGCAATCCTTTCCGAAAGCTCTTCCGAGAAACCAATTGCGCCAACTGGGACCCCACCACCTATCGTTTTGCCTAGAACGACTGCGTCCGGTTTTAGGTTGTCCCGTGCCGTGATGCCTCCCGCGCCTGCCGACAGTGTGTGTGTCTCATCCAGCGCAAAGATTACATCGTATTTTTTGCAGAGCGTCTGGAGTCCCTCGAGGTAGCCAGTCTCTGGCAACACGATGCCAATGTTTGTTAGCCCTGGTTCAATCAGTAGCAGGGCAACTTCGCCAGTCGCAAATGCCTTTTCGGCAGCTGCTAGGTCATTGAATGGCAGCGAGACGGTTGTGGTGTTTAGCTCCGATGGCTTGCCAATATTGTTTGGCCTTGAAATGGTGTTGCCCTGATGATCAAGAACCGCAAAGGTCTCGTCAACGCTTCCGTGATAGCAGTAGTCATGCACTGCAATCTTTGCCCTGCCTGATACTTGCCTAGCAAATCGGATTAGGTGGCGATTGGCGTCAGTCGCGCTAAGAGTGAACTGCCACTTGGGCAGACCGAAACGGTCGCCAAGCGTTTCAGCGTTTCTTGCCGCGTCGAGGGTGGGAAGCATAAAGGTGGCCCCCTTAGCTATCTGGTCCTGCACTGCCTTCACTGTCGGCGCTGAAGCATGTCCGGACATCGCTCCAGTGTCACCGAGGCAAAAATCGGTGAAGTCATTGCCGTCAAGATCTGTGAAGTGGGCGCCTTTTGCCCTCTCCACGTAAATAGGAAAGGGTCCTGGCCATTTCGCCATCCAGAGCATTGGAACGCCATTGACCAGAGACGCTTGAGACTTTTGGTGCGCCTCTTGCGACTTCGGATGGGTTGAGACGTAGACGCTCACTTCTTTGGCGAATAGCCCAGCTAGACGCTGGCGGTCTTCATATTGACTCATGTTGTTCCAGTCTTAGCTATGGTTTAGTGGTTATTCAGACAGTCTTCTGGACGGAAGCTTGCCACGGAGCTAGAGGCTCGCCAGTCCTTCGGAAATGACATCCAGGGCCTCGTGAAGTAGTTCATCGGAGATAGAAAGAGGGGGAAGCAAGCGCACTACGTTCGCATAGGTTCCGGCATTGAGAACCACGACACCATTTTTGTGGCAGTGCTTCAGGAGCGCCTCGGTGGCCGGTTGGTTGGGATCGAGGGTATCTGGCATCACTAGTTCAAATGCCTGCATAGCGCCCACTCCTCGAACTTCACCAATTACTGGATAGATCGCCATCATCTCGGTCAGGCGTTTCACAATTAGGGCGCCAATTTCTTGGGCGCGATTTAGCCAGTCTCCTTGCTCAAACTGCTCCATTACCGCCACTGCGGCCGCCACGGCGGTTGGTGAACCACCGAAGGTGCCACCCAAGCCACCGGCGTGTGCCGAGTCCATAATTTCGGCCCGGCCAACCACGCCCGAAAGCGGCATGCCACCGGCAATTCCTTTGGCAACAGTCACTAGGTCTGGGTCAAATCCTTCTTCCCATTGGCTCGCAAACCATTTTCCGGTCCTTGCCATACCACTTTGGACTTCGTCGGCAACCATGACAATTCCATTCGCCTTGCACCAGCTGTCGATTGTCTTCAGGAATCCCGGGGCCGGCACTATGAAACCGGCTTCACCTTGAATTGGCTCGATGAAAACAGCTGCAAGCTGAGATGCACCGACTCTTTTCTCTAGGTAGGTAATGGTCCTTGCTGCTGCCTGCTCGCCGGTCATTCCCTCAGGGTCGCGGAAGGGGTAGCTCATTGGTGCGTGGTGAATGCTTCCGGGAAGCGGACCGAAGCCAGTGGCATAGGGATGCGCTTTAAAGTTCATTGCCATCGTCAGGCTGGTTCGGCCGTGATAGGCGTGGTCGAACACCGCGATCTCAGTTCTGCCGGTCGCACGCCTTGCTATCTTCACTGCATTTTCAACCGCTTCAGCGCCTGAATTAAAAAAGGCGACTTTTTTTGGAAAAGAACCAGGGGAGTGAGCCGCCAGAAGCTCGGCCGCTCGAACATATTTCTCGTAGGGGGCAACGGTAAACAGGGTGTGGGTTAGTTTCGCAACCTGTTCTTGAACGGCGGCGACGACGCCGGGGTTTGTGTGCCCGATTGTTACCACTCCGATGCCAGTTCCCATATCGATCAACTGGTTGCCGTCGACGTCCTCGAGAATCGCACCGTGCGCTCGCTCAATGAATACCGGAAGCATTGTTCCGACACCCGCGGAAACAACAGCAGTTCGGCGCTTTTGGAGCTCCACCGACTTAGGTCCTGGGATGGGGGTATTCAAGATTCTTTTTTGTTCAAGGCTCATAACTAAATTCTAGATACTTATTCGTATTTTTATCATTCCTGACTCGCAATGCTGATGGAGTTCTAAGCTTTGGTAGATGCGCACTGTTTTGGTATTAGGCTCCACCGGCTCTGTCGGCACTCAAACTCTCGAGTTGCTGGCGGCGAATCCCGATAAGTTCCAGCTGGTCGGCATTTCGGGAAACTCGAATACTGAGTTACTCGAGGCTCAGCGAGCTCAATTCGACTTGCCAATGGACAGGGCGGTGCTGGGCCCCGAGCTGGCTGCTGATTTAGCCAGCGAACTGTCGGCAGATGTGGTTGTGAACGGGATAACCGGTTCTGCCGGATTGATGTCAACCCTTTCGGCACTTCGCGCGGGAAGCAAACTGGCTCTTGCCAATAAAGAGTCTCTGATAGTTGGCGGGTCACTAGTTACGAAGCTTGCGGCCAAGGGTCAAATCTTGCCCGTTGACTCCGAGCATTCGGCCATCGCTCAGTGCCTAATGTCAGGACAAAAATCTGAGGTCTCAAGACTCATCTTGACTGCCTCTGGCGGGCCGTTTAGAAACATGTCAAGAGCTGATCTCGAGAATGTGACTCCAGCTCAGGCTCTGAAGCACCCGACTTGGAGCATGGGCAAGGTCATAACAACTAATTCCGCGACGATGGTAAACAAGGGCCTCGAGGTAATTGAGGCTCACATTTTATTTGGAATCGGGTTTGAAAATATCGCCGTGACCGTTCATCCCCAGTCAATTGTCCACTCTATGGTCGAGTTTCATGACGGCTCGGTTATTGCGCAGGCCTCAGTTCCGGACATGAAGCTCGCGATTGGCTTTGCTATTGGTTGGCCAGACCGGCTTGCTCATTCGACAAAGCCGTTGGATTTCACCCAAAGCCATCGATGGGATTTCGAACCGTTGGATGAGGATGTCTTCAACGCCGTCAAGTTGGCCCGGCAGGTTGGTCGGGCAGGGCTTACTTTCCCGGCCGTTTATAACGCGGCGAATGAGCAGGCAGTGGATGCCTTTCACCGTGGCGCAATATCTTTCCTTGGAATTACTGACACGATCGATAAGGTGCTTCAATTGCACACTCCGGGGCCGTTGAGTCTCGAAAGCGTATTGGCCTCCGAAAGTTGGGCCAGACGGACTGCCGATTCGCTGATAGCAGAGAGCTAAAGCCTCAAGTGTTCGGTACCCTTATTTCGTGATCGACATCCTCTTGTACGCGGCCGGAATTGCAATTGTCCTAATTGGAATTGCTCTGTCTATTGGCCTGCACGAAATTGGTCACCTGATACCCGCGAAAATTTTTGGCGTTCGAGTAAATCAATACATGATCGGCTTTGGTCCAACCGTTAAGTCTTGGACTAGGGGCGACACCGAGTACGGAATCAAGGCAATACCGCTCGGCGGTTATATCCTCATGACTGGAATGTATCCTCCCGAGTCCAAACCGTATCGGGGTCCATTCGCGAGCTGGATCAGGGATGCTAGGCAGCAAGTAAGACAGGGCATAGAGCCCAGCGATGAAAATCGCCAGTTCTACAAGCTGTCCGCCCCCAAGAAGCTAACTATCATGCTCGGCGGTCCGCTGATGAATCTTGTTTTGGGGATGCTGCTGATTCTTCTAGCGCTGAGTGGTGTTGGAACGATGCAATCCACGATGAGCGTCAATAAGGTCTATGAATGCATTGAGGCCGATTCCGCGGGTAATTGCCCCAGCGGGGCTCCGGTCTCTCCCGCTATTGCCGCTGGACTCTTGCCTGGCGACACCGTCAATCAGGTCAACGGCAAACCAGTTCTTAGCTGGAACGAAGTGATTGCGGGACTCAACAAGAATCAGACAAGTCAGTCAATGCTTGGGATTGTTCGTGACGGAGCGAATATCACCCTTGCAATTACGCCGTCATTTATAGAGACTCAAGTCTTTTTGGAGTCGGGGGCAGCGGCGCTTGACGCAGCCGGCAACAAAGTCACGGAGCTTAGGCCGATTTTGGGTATTCAGTTGGGATCTGAGATGACGCCATTGAGCATCGGCGAATCGGTCAGCTTTTCTCTAACTGCAACCGGTGGGATGCTGGCATTCGTGGCTGATTTGCCGCAACAGGTTTATAAGGTGGCGGCAAGTACTTTCGGAAGCACGGATCGAGATCCAAATGGTGCGGTTTCCATTTTGGGGGTGGGCCAGTTAGCGGGAGAGCTTACTGCTGCAGATATCGGTGTGGAGGCCAAGCTCGCCTCGTTGTTGCTACTAATCGGATCTTTGAATCTTGCACTTTTCGTCTTCAACATGATTCCGTTGCTGCCGCTAGATGGTGGACATGTTCTTGGAGCGCTCTACGAAAGCGCAAAGAGAAGATCGTGGGTGCTTTTTGGAAAGAGCGATCCGGGTCCAATCGATACCGCTAAAGCGCTACCTATTGCCTATGCGGTGTGGATGCTGCTTATTGCAACGGGCCTCATACTAATATTAGCGGACCTTGTAAACCCAATAACATTGGGCTAGGAAGTAACTTTCCTCCTTTGCTGTTGAAGCTTGGAGCAAACGAGAGGTAATAAGTGCCAGCTGTAAATCTTGGTCTTCCAGTAGGACCCCCACCGACAATCGCCCCCAGGCGGAAAACTCGCCAAATAATGGTTGGGAAGGTGCCTGTCGGCTCGGATTCTCCAATTTCGGTGCAGTCGATGACCACCACTCAGACCACGGACATCAATGGAACGCTTCAGCAAATTGCTGAGTTGACTGCGACGGGCTGTGACATTGTTCGGGTTGCTGTTCCAACCAGTGATGATGCAAAAGCTTTGAGGGTCATTGCCAAGCGATCCCAGCTTCCGGTGATCGCCGATATTCACTTCCAGCCAAAATATGTCTTTCAAGCGATTGAAGCTGGATGCGGAGCGGTGCGAGTCAATCCAGGAAACATTAGAAAATTTGATGACCAGGTCGGTGCAATCGCAAAAGCTGCCAAGGACGCAGGAGTTTCAATCCGCATTGGTGTGAATGCAGGATCTCTAGACCCAAGACTGTTGCAAAAGTATGGCAAGCCAACCGCTGAAGCCCTGGTGGAGTCTGCCGTTTGGGAAGCGAGTCTCTTCGAGGAGCATGACTTTCACGATTTCAAGATTTCCGTGAAGCACAATGACCCAGTGGTAATGGTCAAGGCCTATCAGCTACTTGCCGAGCGGGGAGACTGGCCATTTCACTTAGGTGTTACCGAGGCCGGACCGGCATTCCAGGGCACCATCAAGTCCTCAGTGGCCTTTGGTGCCTTGTTGGCTCAAGGAATCGGAGACACGATTCGAGTCTCGCTCTCTGCTCCGCCGGTTGAGGAAATTAAGGTGGGCTCGCAGATTTTGGAGAGCCTGAACCTCCGCCCTAGAAAACTAGAGATCGTCTCCTGTCCAAGTTGTGGACGCGCTCAAGTAGATGTTTACACGCTCGCCAACGATGTTACCGAGGGGCTTTCTCACTTGACTGTCCCAATCAGAGTTGCAGTCATGGGTTGCGTTGTAAACGGACCGGGCGAAGCCCGAGAAGCGGATTTGGGCGTTGCCTCAGGAAATGGCAAGGGTCAAATCTTCGTAAAGGGTGAGATCATCAAAACGGTTCCGGAAAACGAGATTGTTGCCACTTTGATTGAAGAGGCAAACCGAATTGCAGCCGAAATGGACAGCGCACTTATCGGAACCGCTCAGGTAAGCGTCGGGGAGTAGCTAACATTGTGCTCATGCCATATCGCCTGAGCTCACTATTCCTAAGGACCCTTCGAGAAGACCCAGCTGACGCTGAGGTCGAAAGCCACAGGTTACTCGTGCGCGCGGGTTACATAAGGCGCGCGGCACCGGGAGTTTTTAGCTGGCTGCCTCTTGGCCTGATGGTCAAAACCAAGATTGAGCAAATCGTTCGCGAAGAAATGGCTGCTGCCGGTGCCCAAGAGGTCTTCTTTCCGGCCCTCCTTCCAAAAGAGCCTTACGAGATAACTGGCCGCTGGGACGATTACGGAGATAATATTTTCCGCCTGAAGGACAGAAAAGACGCGGAGTACTTGCTGGCTCCAACTCACGAAGAGGTTTTTACTCTTTTAGTTAAGGATCTTTATAATTCTTATAAAGACCTGCCGCTGAGTATCTACCAAATTCAAAATAAATACCGCGATGAGGCCAGGCCACGAGCTGGTCTTTTGCGTGGTCGCGAGTTTGTAATGAAAGACGCCTACAGCTTTGACGTCACTGACGAAGGCCTCGAGGTCTCCTATCAAGCCCAACGCGCAGCCTACGAGCGTATTTTCACTCGCCTGGGTCTGGAGTATGTAGTCGTGAGCGCGGATGCTGGCGCGATGGGTGGATCAAAATCGGAAGAGTTCCTGAACCCTTCGGAAATTGGCGAAGACTCCTTTGTTCGATCCGCATCTGGTTTTGCTGCCAATGTCGAGGCGGTTAGATTCGCGCAGTCTCCGGCCATCACTCCGGATGATCAGGCGGCGGTAGATCACGCATCGCCGAATACTCCAACAATTGCTAGCTTGGTCAGTTTTTCGAATGAGAACCACCCCAAGATAAACGGCACCTGGCAAGCATCTGACACTTTGAAAAACGTCGTGCTAGCTCTGATAACTGGGGACGGCAAGCGCAGGCTGGTTACGGTCGGAATTCCCGGAGATCGAGACGTAGACCAAAAGCGCGCCGAAGCATGGTTTGGTTGTGACGTAGAGCAGGCCAACGAGGCGGATTTCAAGAGTCACCCGGAACTTGTTAAGGGCTACATCGGACCCCGAAAGGACTCGAAACAATTCTTGGGCCTAGAAACCGATTCCAAGATCGAGTACCTGCTAGACCCCAGGATTGCTGAGGGAAGTTCGTGGATCACCGGTGCCAATAAAGATCAGATGCACACTTGGTACTTGACTTTAGGCCGTGATTTTTCCTCGGATGGAATTGCGGACATCGCAGAGATTCGCGCCGGGGATCCGGCTCCGGACGGTTCAGGGCCTTTGGAAATGGCCCGGGGCATTGAAATCGGTCACATTTTTCAGCTTGGTCGCAAATACGCTGAGGCGCTTGGTCTCAAGGTTCTTGATTCCAACGGAAAGCTTGTGACGGTAACCATGGGCTCCTATGGCATTGGCGTGACCAGGTTGGTGGCAGTAATCGCCGAATCGTTCCACGACGACAATGGCTTGATGTGGCCGGATTCAGTGGCTCCAGCTAACCTTCACGTGATTGCCGCAGGTAAAGATGAGGCTGCCTTTGCAACCGCCGAGTCTCTGACCGCAGCCGCTGAGGCGCTTGGGCTAAAAGTCATGTTTGATGACCGACCAAAAGTCAGCCCGGGAGTGAAATTTGCGGATGCGGAACTGATTGGCAACCCATGGATAATCATCTGCGGCCGAGGTGTGGCAGATGGTGAAGTTGAGCTTTGGAATAGAGCGACAGGCGAACGCTCCCAAGTAAAGATAGACTCAGTTCTCGCTGAGCTAATGGCTAAGCGCTAGAAACTAAAAAGAGGCGAGTCATGGATATCGATTTACAAGTTCTTCGTCTACTGGAGCGCGAGCGGGAAATCCCATTTGACGAACTAGTTCTGATTATCGAAGCGGCCATTTTGGCCGCTTTCGCTAAGGGGTTTCCGGAACCGGTAAAGGGAGCCCGGGCCGAGCTTGATCGCAAAACCGGTCACGTTCGAATCTTCCAATCCACTCTCGATGAGGACCTAGAGCCCATTGGTGAAGAGGAAGTGACCCCCGAAGGTTTTGGTCGAGTTGCCGCTTACGCCGCTAAGCAGGTTATTGCGCAGCGCATGCGAGACATATCAGACGAGGGTCTGTTGGGAGAGTTCAAGGGCAAAGAGGGCGACATAGTCGCCGGCCAGATTCAACAGGGTTCTAGATCACACATGGTCTACGTGAACTTAGGCTCGATCGAAGCCCTTATGCCGCCTGAAGAGCAGGTACCGACCGAAGAGTATTTGCACGGAAGTCGAATCAGGGTTTATGTAACCAGCGTTCAAATGGGAACAAGAGGGCCTCAGATCACGGTTTCCAGGACCCACCCTGGTTTGGTTAGAAAACTTTTCGCAATGGAGGTCCCAGAGGTTGCCTCCGGCCAAGTGGAAATTGCTTCTGTTGCTCGTGAAGCAGGACACAGGACCAAGATTGCGGTTTTCGCGAAAGAGCCCGGAATCAATGCCAAAGGAGCCTGCATTGGCGAACTTGGCCAGCGAGTCCGAGCGGTTAGCGCGGAATTGAATGAGGAAAAAATCGATGTTGTTGATTTCTCAGAGGACTTAGCAACTTTCGTCGCTCACGCCTTATCACCAGCCAGAGTGTCGGACAGTTTTGTTTTAGACGCCGCCACCAAGGCAGTTAGAGTGTTAGTTCCTGATTTTCAGCTTTCGCTGGCAATAGGTAAAGAGGGTCAGAACGCCCGTCTGGCAGCGAAATTGACCGGTGCCAAAATCGATATTCAGCCAGATAGCATCCTTGAGGGATAGCGTCATTAGGTAAGGGGCCCTAGAATGGAGCCTATTCGGACCTGTGTTGGCTGCCGCCAACGAGATTCGATGAAGCACTTGCTAAAAATTGTTTCAGTGAATCAAAGTTTTATTCTTGACCGGCAGCGAAAGCTAGCCGGAAGAGGGGCTTGGGTTCATGAAAAATGTTTGAGGCTAGCGCTTGATCGAAAAGGTCTAGTTCGCGCCTTGGGCGACTCTAATTCGGAGTCGCTTGAGACATGGCTTAGAAATCAGGCACAAAACATGGCTGACACACAATGAGTTTCTCGAAATGAGACCCCCTCAGAACTAAGGCCTTCCCTGTTTGGGGTCGGCCCCGAACAGGAGAAAAAAAGTGGCGCTTCCACGCGTATACGATATTGCCAAAGAACTTGGAATTGATACCAAGACGGCTTTGGCCAAATTAGAAGAGCTTGGCGAATACGTCAAAGGTGGCTCTTCAACGATCACCCCACCGGTAGCCGCAAGGCTAAAGGGTGCTTTCCCAAAGAAGGAAGCTCCAGTCAAGAAGGAGCCGGCACAGCCAAAGGCTAAGCCTGCCGCTGAAGCACCGGCAGTTGTCGAGAGCCCAAAGCCCTCGGACGTCACTGAGCCTGTTGCTCCCGCAGTAGTCGAGCCAGCGCCGGCTTCCGCGCCAGAAGCCGGAGAGCCAGTCACTGAGGAGAAGTCCGCCGCCGCGACAATGCTCGGCACACCTCGCCCAGGCAACAATCCATTTTCTTCAAACCAGGGCATGGGAATACCTCGTCCGATGGTTCGACCAGGCAACAATCCATTTGCTGCAAATCAGGGCATGGGTCGACCACGGCCAGGGGCACCTAGACCTGCCGGGGGAGCACCTAGACCAGGAGCACCACGGCCAGGGGCACCTAGACCTGCCGGGGGAGCACCTCGCCCAGGCGGCGGAGCACCGCGTCCAGGTGGAGCGCCAGCGTTTGGGACGCCGGGCCAAAAGCCAGGGTTTGGACCTCCAGCTGGAAGACCGGGACCAGCCGGCCGTGGTGGCCGCGGAGCGGGCACCGCAGGAGCATTTGGTAGAGGCGGTTCTCGAGGAAAATCCCGTAAGTCAAAGAGAACAAAGCGCGAAGAATTTGAACAAAGAGATGTTCCAAGCCTGGGCGGCACAATGGTGCCTCGTGGCGATGGAAACACTGTGCTGCGAGTTCGTCGCGGATCTTCGATCCAGGACTTCGCGGACAAGATTGGCACTAACTCTGCTCAGCTGATCACCATTTTGTTCCACCTAGGACAAATGGCGACTGCGACAGCATCCCTAGACGAAGACACCTTCCAGATTCTTGGGGTAGAGCTTGGCTACAAGGTCGAGGTTGTCTCACCTGAAGACGAAGAGCGAGAGCTGTTTGAGGGCTTTGGTCTCGATATCTCGACTGGCATCGACGAGGAGGACGACGAAGCACTGTCTCCAAGACCTCCAGTCGTGACCGTCATGGGACACGTTGATCACGGAAAGACTCGGTTGCTTGATTCGATTCGTAATGCGAATGTTGTCGACGGTGAGGCCGGTGGAATTACCCAGCACATCGGTGCCTACCAGGTTTACACAACGCACGAAGGTAAAGATCGAGCGATCACGTTCATTGACACCCCGGGTCACGAGGCTTTCACTGCGATGCGAGTCAGAGGAACCGAAGTCACAGACATTGCCATTCTGGTTATTGCTGCGGATGACGGTGTAATGCCTCAGACCATTGAGGCCTTGAACCATGCCCAGGCTGCAAGGGTTCCAATTGTGGTGGCCGTCAACAAGGTTGATAAAGAGGGCGCAAACCCGGCAAAGATTCGTCAGCAGCTAACTGAATTTGGCCTAGTAGCTGAGGAATTTGGTGGAGACGTGATGTTTGTAGACGTTTCCGCGCTGAAGGGTGATGGGATTGACAAGCTTCTCGACGCAGTGCTACTGACCGCCGATGCATCTCTAGACCTTCGAGCCAACCCCGACAAGGCAGCGCGTGGAGTTGCCATTGAGGCGAACCTAGACAAGGGACGCGGTTCCGTTGCGACGGTTCTGATTCAGTCAGGAACTCTAGAAATTGGTAATGCAATTGTCGCCGGTGCGGCTTACGGTCGAGTCCGAGCGATGTTCGATGAAAACGGAGATCCGGTCAAGTTCGCGACCCCATCAAGACCAGTTCAAGTATTAGGTTTGCAGTCTGTCCCGCGCGCCGGAGATACTTTCGTGGTTGCCGAGGATGAGCGTCAGGCCAGGCAGATCGCGGAAAAGCGTGAAGCCGCCGACCGAAACGCTCTGCTAGCAAGGACCAGGAAGAAGCTTTCACTCGAGGACTTCACCCAGGCTCTCGAAGATGGCAAGGTCGAATCATTGAACTTGATCATCAAGGGTGACGTTTCAGGTGCTGTAGAGGCACTAGAGGACAGCTTGCTCAAAATCGACGTGGGCGACTCAGTGCAGCTGCGAATCATCCACCGAGGTGTTGGAGCAATCACTGAATCCGACGTAAACCTAGCCACTGTCGACTCGGCGGTAATTATCGGATTCAACGTTCGCCCAGATAACAAGGCGAAAGAGCGTGCGGATCGTGAAGGTGTCGACATTCGTCATTACACCGTCATCTACAACGTTCTTGAGGATATTGAGAATTCACTCAAGGGAATGCTCAAGCCGGAATACGAGGAAGCGCAGCTGGGAACAGCCGAAGTTCGAGAGGTTTTCAAGTCCTCCAAGTTCGGTCTCATCGCCGGTTCATACGTGAGAAGCGGCCTAATGCGCCGAAACGCTATGGCACGAGTCCTGAGAAACGGCGAAGTGATCGGCGAGAACCTCAAGGTCGAGTCACTGAAGCGATTCAAGGACGACGCCACTGAGGTCAAGGCTGATTTCGAGTGTGGAATCGGACTGGGTAGTTTCAATGATGTAAAGATCGACGACGTAATCGAGACTTACGAGATGGTAGAGAAGCCGAGGGGCTAATGGCAGATCACTCTAGAGCTCTGCGTCTTGCCGAGCGGATTAAGGTATTGGCGGCATCTGCGCTAGCGAAGATTGTCAAGGATCCCGATTTGGGTTTTGTGACCTTTACTGACGCCCGCGTTACTCCCGACCTGATGCAGGCCAGGCTTTTCTACACTGTTTTTGGTTCCGATGCCGACAAGGCTTTGACTGTCGCTATCCTGCAGAAAAATACCGGAAGGCTCAGGGGAGAGATCGGAAAACAGTTGGGAATCAGAATGACCCCAACCCTCGAACTTATTCTCGATGATGTCCCGGAAAATGCTGGGGACTTGAACGACCTTTTGGCTGAGGCCAAAAGACGCGATGGCGAACTAGAGAAGCTGGCCAAGGGTGCAAAGCACGCAGGTGATGTTGACCCTTACATCCAAAAGCCTCAGGAAGACTAATGCAGCATGGCCTAGTTCTGATTGACAAGCCCCAGGACTGGACTTCTTTTGATGTTGTCGCAAAGATGCGGGGCGTTCTGAGCACAAAAAAAGTCGGGCATGGCGGAACCTTAGATCCGTTGGCCACTGGTCTCTTGGTGCTCGGAGCAAATCAGGGCACGAAATTACTCCAGTTTTTACTTGGTCAAGACAAGACCTACACGGCGACCGTGCGGTTGGGTCAGTCCACTATCAGCGATGATTCTCAGTCGGAGACTCTTGAGAGCAAAGATGCTTCAGGCATCACTGCCGAGCAAGTTGATAAAGCCATTTTCGCTTTGACTGGTCCTCTTGATCAAATACCGTCCAGCGTGAGCGCTAAAAAAATTGATGGGGTCAGAGCTTACGACTTGGTTAGACAGGGTAAAGAGGTTGACCTAAAGCCCAAATCGATAGTGATACGTGACTTTGCTCGAACCAACGAGCTGAGTCACCATGACGGTTTGGTTGATTTTGACATAAGCGTTAGTTGCAGTACGGGGACCTATATCAGGGCATTAGCCAGGGACATGGGCCAAGCGCTCAACGTGGGCGGTCACTTGATTGGGCTTCGTCGAACCGCAGTTGCTTCTTTTGTGATCGCTGATGCAACGGAAATCACCGAAGAGCCGCGCTGGATCAGCCTGGCTGACGCTGCATCCAAGCTGTTCCCCACTTACGAGATTTCTAGTGATCAGGAGCGGGACCTGAGACACGGTAAGAAAATTGAAGTGGAATCAGCCGAGCCTGAAATTGCACTGACACGAGAACATCAGCTGATTGCACTTGCAACAAAGACCGGGGCGCAATACAAGTCGATCTCGGTCTTTCAGGAGGAGCAGTGATAGACGCCTTTTTCTTGATTCTGGCTTGGTATGCAGTCGCCGCTGGGTTGATTCTGATTTTTTTGGGGCTAATCGGTAGGGCGCCCAGCGGTTTTTCCCTAGGGCTTGCGATCGGAGTTGAGGCGGGCCTTCTAGTCCAGTTGATTCTCTCGATTGTTTTAGTTTCTCTGGGTCAGTACGCGGTCATCGACACTTGGGAGTTTTTCGGATACTTGATAGTCGCCCTTATGGTTCCAATTGCCGGAGCGGTATGGGCTTTAGTGGAAAGAAACCGTTGGTCAACCGTGGTTTTAGGCGCAGCAGTTCTAACGATTGCGGTGATGTTGGTCAGAATGCAGCAAATCTGGACCGGGGTCAACCCTTTCGCTGTCTAAGATTGGTCTTGGAGAATTCATGAAAAAATCATTGGGAGCTGGCAGGGTTTTAGTCGCTGTCTATGGCGTCTTTGCCCTCTCGGCATCAGCCAGAGCTGGTTACCAGCTAATTCGAGAGTTTGACCAAGCGCCCGTTGCGTATTTATTATCAGCGGTTGCCGCATTGGTCTACATAGTTGCGACTTTTACACTCGCGCAGCCGCACAGGTATCACGCCGTGGCACTATTGGCCGTGCGGTTTGAACTTGCAGGAGTAATAATCGTTGGCTTGTTGTCAGTTTTGATGCCGGAACTATTCGGCCACCCATCGGTTTGGTCTGGTTTTGGAGTCGGTTATGGCTTTATCCCTCTTGTGTTGCCAGTGTTGGGCCTGATTTGGTTGAGGAGGCAAAATGCTGGAACTAAGTAACTCCAGCTTGCCTCATGAATTCGCCGATACCGCCGTTGCCATAGGTAAATTCGACGGTATCCATTTGGGGCATCAGCAGTTGTTCCATGAACTCGTACATTTTTCCGAAGAGGCGGGCTTGGCAGCCGCGGTGCTAACTTTTGATCGCCATCCCGATGCGTTTTTGAAACCAGGATCCGAGCCCTCGGCAATTATCGGCCCAATTCAAAAAGCGCGAATTTTGGAGTCGCTCGGGACCGACGCACTCATAACTCTTAGTTTTGATCAGCAGCTTGCGAACCTTTCCCCAGAGCAGTTTGTCGTGAATCACTTAATGCCAATGAGAGCGAAGCTAGTGCTCGTCGGGCAAGGGTTTCGTTTTGGGCACAAGGGTTCCGGAAGCATTAGTGAGCTTAGGCAACTTGGCGAACGCTTCGGCTTCATGGCTAAGGAAATTCCCACGGTGGTCTTTGGCGACCTCCCGGTTTCTAGTACTGAGATAAGAAAAGCGATTTCTGCCGGCAATATCAAGGCGGCAAACACCATGCTTGGGCGTAATCATCAAACCGAGGGCATGGTTGAACATGGCCGCAAAATTGGCCGTCAAATCGGCTTTCCGACAGCGAACCTGGCTCGGAACAGCGAGGGACTATTGCCGGTTGACGGGGTTTATGCCGGCTGGCTTTATTCGGAGGGTGTTCGCTATCCGGCGGCTCATTCTGTGGGCACCAATGACTCCATCGAGGCTGTGCCAAGGCTTCTAGAGTCCCACGTGATCGGCCGGGATGATCTTGACCTCTATGACAAAATCGTGACTTGTGAGTATGTCGAGCAAGTCAGACCCTGGGCCAAATACGAGTCCATGGAAAAGCTCATCGAGCAGATCGGCTCCGATGTTGAAGCCTGTAGGCGAGTGCTGGGGGAGTAGGGTCTAGCTATGAGTTTTGTAGGAGCGATTTCAAGCGGTTTCAAGAATTACGTGAACTTCAAGGGCAAGGCCAGCCGAGCACAGTACTGGTATTGGGTGCTATTCACTCTGCTGCTAGCGCTAGTACTCGGATCAATTGAGGGCGTAATTTGGCCAACGGCCGCGACCACAGGGGACCCGGTGACCGATATCCAGTCGCTGAGCTCTGACTTCACTCCGCTCACAACTATTTCTTCACTAGTTCTTTTTTTGCCGAATCTGTCGATTCTGGCAAGACGCCTCCATGATGCCGGCTTCAGCGCCAAGTGGCTGTTCCTCTTCGTCGTTCCAGCCGCCTACTCTATTTTTGCGACTGTCGGTGCGATCGCCTTGATCAATGATTACCCTTCTGGCCAGGAGTTCTCTCCGGAACTTCTGATGTCATTGGTGTTCCTGATTGTGCCGATTCTCGCGCTGGCTGCCATCGTCTTCATTATTTTCTTGGTTTTGGTTCTAAAGACCTCAAAGAGTTTTTATGACGGGAACAAATATGTTGAGCCAGAGCCGCTTGATTCGCTCGATGAAGGAACTACCGCCTAGCCAAAAACAGTTTTTATGTCTAGACTTCTCGGGTTGCCGTGTAACGGCCGCGGACTAAGAGAGCGACAGACAACCTGTTTGACGCACCGCGCAGCGGATCGGAAGGATCAGCAATGGCTTTAGACCCACAGGTAAAGACTCAAATCATCGAAGAGTATGCAACGAAGCCAGGCGATACCGGTTCGCCTGAAGTTCAGGTTGCTGTCATGACCCGACGAATCATTGACCTTACCGAGCACCTAAAAGACCACAAGCATGACCACCACTCGCGTCGTGGTCTGTTGCTAATCGTTGGACAGCGTCGCCGTCTTCTTGGCTACCTGCAACGAGTTGACATCAACCGTTACCGCAAGCTGATTGAGAGACTAGGTCTTCGTCGCTAGATTCTTGCTATATGACTTTTGACTAACCCCGGCCGAAATGCCGGGGTTTTTCATTACTGGGCTTTTTAGCTTTTGGTTGTTAGGCTTCTAGCAACGAGGATTAGAAGGCGGGTCTTCGGTGGAAGTTTCTGGGTTCAGACCCAGAGTTTTTTACTGACGATCAGCACTTCATCGGGCCAGGTCCGACCTCTAGCGCGCACGAAACTTCACTGAAAGTGGATCGGGCTTTGCGCTGCGCAGATAAAAAAGGAGGGGCCATGGAAGGCCCAGAGATTAAATTCGCAGAAGCTGTTATTGATAACGGAAAGTACGGAAAGCGCGTTGTGCGCTTCGAAACCGGTCGCCTAGCCCAGCAAGCAGCTGGTGCCGCGGTTGTTTACCTTGATGACGAGACCATGTTGTTCTCGGCCACCACAGCCTCAAAGGCGCCGAAGGATCACTTCGATTTCTTCCCACTCACAATTGATGTTGAAGAGCGTATGTATGCCGCGGGTAAAATCCCAGGCTCGTTCTTCCGCCGTGAGGGTCGACCATCCACTGCCGCAATCTTGGCATGTCGTTTGATTGATAGGCCGCTTAGGCCTTCGTTTGTTGACGGCTTGCGCAACGAGATTCAGGTTGTTGTAACCGTCATGTCGATTGAGCCAGATGAGCTTTACGACGTAGTTGCCATCAACGCAGCGTCAATGTCCACTCAGCTAGCTGGTTTGCCATTCTCTGGCCCAGTAGCCGGTGTCCGCGTGGCACTGATTGATGGCCAGTGGGTTGCTTTCCCTAAGCACTCACAGCTTGCAAACGCTGTGTTCAACATGGTTGTTGCCGGTCGAGTTATCGACGGCGACGATGTTGCAATCATGATGGTTGAAGCAGAGGCTACTGAGAACAGCTGGGATCTAATCGCCGGTGGTGCTGTAGCGCCGAGCGAAGAAATCGTGTCTCAGGGACTTGAGGCTGCAAAGCCATTTATCAAGGAACTAGTTCGAGCACAGAACGATGTTGCCAAGCAGGCTGCAAAGCCAACCGCTGACTATCCAGTGTTCTTGCCTTACACCGACGAGGTGCTAGCAGCTGTTGAAAAAGCCGCCGGAGCTGAAGTTGCCAAGGTTTACCAGATTGCCGATAAGCAAGAGCGCCAGGATGCTGACGATGCACTCAAGGCGAGCGTGAAGGAAGCACTAGCTGCGAAGCTCAGTGAAGAAGACATGGCTCAGTTCTCAGCCGCGTACAAGGCAGTTGCCAAGAAGGCCATGCGCACAAGGGTGCTAAAAGAGGGAATCCGAATTGACGGTCGTGGACTAAGCGATATTCGTCTAATCGACTCTGAAGTGGGAGTAATACCTAGGACTCATGGTTCAGCAATTTTCCAGCGCGGAGAGACCCAGATCTTGGGTGTCACAACGCTGAATATGTTGAAGATGGAACAGCAGCTTGATGCTCTGACTCCAGAGAAGTCAAAGCGCTACATGCACCACTACAACTTCCCACCATATTCAACCGGTGAGACCGGCCGTGTTGGTACTCCTAAGCGTCGCGAAATTGGTCACGGTGCCTTGGCAGAGCGGGCTCTAATGCCAGTACTGCCAGCGCGTGATGAGTTCCCATACGCAATTCGTCAGGTTTCAGAGGCTCTTAGCTCGAACGGATCGACCTCAATGGGTTCGGTTTGTGCATCGACTCTCGCACTTCTAAACGCCGGTGTGCCATTGCGTGCACCAGTTGCTGGAATAGCGATGGGCTTGATCACAGACACCGTTGATGGCAAGACCCAGTACGCAGCACTGACTGACATCCTTGGCGCAGAAGATGCACTTGGCGACATGGACTTCAAGGTCGCTGGTACCCGCAACTTCATTACCGCTATTCAGTTGGACACCAAGTTGGACGGTATTCCATCCGCAGAGCTAGCTAAGGCGCTGACCCAGGCCAAAGAAGCTCGCTTGTTCATCCTGGATGTCATGGCTGAAGCCATCGACGAGCCAGATGAGCTTTCCAAGTACTCACCTCGCGTTATCGCCGTCAAGATTCCAATTGACAAGATCGGTGAAGTTATCGGGCCTAAGGGCAAGATGATCAACCAGATTCAGGAAGACACTGGCGCGGATATCTCCATCGAGGACGACGGAACCGTTTACATCGGTGCAGTTGACGGACCAAGTGCTGATGCGGCCAAGGCTGCCATCAACGCGATTGCTAACCCACACGTGCCAGAAATTGGCGAACGTTTCCTAGGAACCGTCGTGAAGCTAGCAACATTCGGTGCGTTTGTTTCGCTGATGCCAGGCAGGGACGGGCTATTGCACGTCTCCGAGCTGAAGAAGCTTTCGGCTGGCAAGCGCGTTGAGAATGTCGAGGATGTCCTGACTGTCGGTCAGAAAGTCTTGGTGGAAATCACCAAGGTTGATGACCGAGGCAAGCTGTCACTCGCACCTGTTGTTGAGGGTGACGCAGCGGGCGAAGAGTAATAATTGAAGCTAGGTCTTTTAGACTCAAGCGATTTCACCGCTGAGGCATCACGGATTTGTAGGACCGTGCTGCCCAGCGGTGTTCGCATTTTAAGTGAGGAAATTCCAGGGGCACCGTCTGTCGCGATCGCCGCATCCGTGGCCGTGGGTTCCAGGGATGAGTTGCCGGGCACATTTGGGTCCACGCATTTTCTTGAGCACCTGCTGTTCAAGGGAACCGATCGAAGGAATGCCAAAGATATTTCTGTCGCATTCGATTCGGTTGGCGGATCCTCGAACGCTGCAACGGCGAAGGAATACACCAGCTATTACGCGAGGGTAATGAACTCGGCTTTGCCACTGGCGCTGGACGTCATTCTTGACATGTTCACTTCTGCAAAAATTGGTCAGCACGACTTTGATGTTGAGCGCACTGTAATCCTCGAGGAGCTCGCCATGGGCGAGGATGACCCTGAGGACTTGGCTCATGAGGCCTTAGCAAGCGCCCTGTTGCCCGATCATGAACTTGGTAGGCCGATTGGGGGCACCAAGGAAACAATCCTTGCTGTGACTCGCGAGCAGGTTATTGAGCACTACCGCAAGCATTACTCTCCACAAAACCTTGTGGTCACCGCTGCCGGGGGAGTGTCGCACGAAGCTCTTGTCGAACTAGTTCAGCAAGAGCTATCTAAAGTCGGCTGGCTAGATGCCGAGGCGAATCCAAATGAGCGCCGTTCTCAAGTGGCTTTTGAGCTGCCTAAAACTGTTCCGTTCACCAACTTGGATCATGACTTTTCGCAAGCGAATCTTCTGCTTGGATACCAGAGCATCAAGGGCATGGATAAGGACAGGTATGCGCTTGGATTGATGAGCAGCATCCTGGGCGGCGGAATGTCTTCACGGCTCTATCAGGAAATCAGAGAAGAGCGCGGATTGGCATATTCGACCTACTCTTACCAGCAGGGCTACGCCGACGCTGGCTACTTTGGGCTTTACGCGGGAACCAGTCCTGAAAACGCTACCTTAGTTACTCAGCTGATGAAATCTGGACTCGATTCCATCGCCGAGCACGGGGTTACTCGCGAAGAGTTTGATTTGGCTCTTGGTTCACTTACCGGTGGTCTAGCGCTTCGCTATGAAAGCTCGCTGGCAAGAATGAACCGGTTGTTGTCTGCCGAAATTGGCAGCGGCGAGTTTTTGTCCACGGAACAAATTCTGCAGCGCTTCCAAGAGGTTGATATGTCGGAGATACAAACCGTTGCTGCTCGAATCGCTGCGAATAGCTCCGCTCTGGTTGCGGTTGGGCCTAACTTAGAAGCACTTAAACAATTAGCTTGATAGGTTTTCTAACATGATTCATGTTTCAATACTCGGAGCCTCCGGTCGAATGGGAGCTCTTGCCAAGCAATTAGTCGATGCTGACGGCAATCTAAAGCTGCACTCGGCGCTGGATTCCTCGTCACCCAAGGAGCAGATGCTTGGCGCCGATGTGGTGATCGATTTCACTAACCCGTCAGTGTCCGAGTCGCTAGTCCTGTTCGCAATTGAGAACGGCCTAAGAACCGTTGTTGGAACATCTGGCTGGAGTGAGCAGAAGCTGGCAGTTTTAGAAAAAGCTTTGAAAGCAAACCCCAAGTCGGCCGTTGTAGTAGTGCCCAACTTTTCGGTTGGTTCGATGCTTGCTCAGCGCTTCGCTGCGATGTCGGCAAAGTACTTCGACTCGATTGAGATTATGGAGGCCCACCACGAGCAAAAAGTTGATTCTCCTTCCGGCACTGCCATCCGAACCGCTGAATTGATTGCCGAGTCTAGAAAAGACTTGCCACAGCATCTAATTCCCGGGGTCGGTCAACCCAGCAGGGGCGAAGTTCACGCGGGAGTGGTCATTCACTCCTTGCGGCAGAAAGGCATTTCCGCCAAGCAGGACACCATCTTCGGTGCTGACGGTGAGCAGCTTGTAATTTCCCACGACGTTTCTTCTCCAAGGGCTTACTCTCTTGGAATCCTTCGATCAATTGAGTTTGCACAAACCGCAACCGGTCTAACCGTTGGCCTGGAAAACGTTCTCGGCAAATGATTACCAAAATATGGGTCGGCTTAATGCTGGCCCTGACTCTTTTCTATGTTTTCACCTTGCTCGGTAGGGGTATCATCTTGCTCCAAGAACCCAGCCTCATAGCTGTTGCGATGGGCTTAGCGATTCTTGTGTTGCCGC